>OCZA010000322.1_pt1 | contig 17044 bp, 13 predicted proteins | sample 1539021 | NCBI WGS metagenome assembly OCZA01 (sample SAMEA2619376, study PRJEB22493) | marine metagenome | biome: marine biome (ENVO:00000447); feature: surface water layer (ENVO:00002042); material: "saline water (ENVO:00002010), including plankton (ENVO:xxxxxxxx)" | depth 5 m | reverse complement strand
TTTTTGAGGAAGTTATCTAGAACTGATTCATAGTATTATCTTCACCAGAAGCTTTAAGAGCTGCCTCTCCGGCAAAATATTCTTTATGATCATCTCCCATATCTGATCCGGCCATATTCTGATGTTTAACGCATGCAATACCTTCACGTATTTCTTTTCTTTGCACACCTTCTACATAACCTAACATACCCTTATCACCAAAATATTCTTTCGCAAGATTATCTGTTGATAAAGCGGCAGTATGGTAAGTTGGAAGAGTGATTAGATGATGAAATATTCCTGCTTGTTTAGCGGCATCAGCTTGAAATGTTCTTATTTTTTCATCAGCTTCTATTCCAAGTTCAGTTGTATCATATTTTTCATCCATAAGATTCGCTCTATCATAGTCAGAAGTATCTTTTCCAGATTCTCCCATTGCATCAAAAACTTGCTGTCTGAAATTTAGTGTCCAATTGAAAGATGGGCTATTGTTATAAACAAGCTTTGCATTTGGAACGACTTTTCTAATTTCATCCATCATGGCACCAATTTGCCCAATATGAGGCTTTTCTGTCTCTATCCAGATAAGATCTGCACCATTTTGAAGGCTTGTAACTGAATCTAATATGCATCGTGCTTCTCCAGTTCCTTCCATAAATCTATATAGATTACTTGGCAATCTTCTAGGTCTTACGACTTTTCCATGATAATTAATTAGAACATCTCCGTGTTCCATTTGATCTTCTGAAACTACTTCTAAATCTAAAAAAGAATTATATTGATCTCCAAGATCTCCAACTTCATGTGTGATTGCTATCTGCTTGGTTAAACCAGCCCCCAACGAGTCTGTTCTTGCAACTATTACTCCATCATCGACTCCTAACTCCAAAAATGCATAACGTACTGCATTTATTTTAGCCAAGAAATCTGAATGGGGTACGGTCACCTTGCCATCTTGGTGCCCACATTGTTTTTCATCAGAAACTTGATTTTCAATTTGAATACAGCATGCACCAGCTTCGATCATTTGTTTTGCCATGAGATAAGTTGCTTCCTCATTTCCAAAACCAGCATCTATATCAGCAATAATTGGGACAATGTGGGTTTGGAAATTATCTATTTTATCTTGTATTGCTGCTTTAGCGCCTTCATCTGCCTCATCCAATTGTCTGAATAAGTCTCCAAGCTCTCTGGCATCGGCTTGTTTTAAAAAAGTATAAAGTTCATTTATCAAAGATGCGACTGTTGTTTTTTCGTGCATTGACTGGTCCGGTAGGGGTCCAAACTCAGATCTTAAGGCAGCGACCATCCATCCAGATAGATATAAATATTTTTTATCGGTACTACCAAAATGTTTTTTAATTGAAATAAGTTTTTGCTGACCAATAAATCCATGCCAACAACCTAATGATTGCGTATAAGCTTCTGGGTTTGCATCGTACTCATCCATATCTTTTCTCATTATGGCTGCTGTATACCTAGCTATATCAAGACCTGATTGAAACTGATTTTGAAGTTTCATTCTTGCTGCACTTTCAGGTTGAATATTTACATTGGAAGCATTACCTTTATTTTTTAGATCGGTAAGTTCTTTTATTAAATCTTTGTAAGAGGCCATTTTTCTTCCTTTTCGTTATTTTAATTGACTATTTTTCTCTAAAACTATTTCAGCAAAACAAAGTAATCTATTTTTAAAGAGGCGTCAGTTTAACGAGATATGACTATAAATCAACTAACTTTTAGCTCTTAGAAAGCTTCTCTGCATAGCCTGTATAAGAGTGAGGCGTTAGTTCTAAAAGACGTTGCTTTTCGTCTTGCGGAACTTCCATATTTTCTATAAATTCTATTAAATCAGATCTGTTTAAATCTTTACCTCTAGATAATTTTTTCATTAATTCATATCCGCTGGGTATATTATTTTTTCTTATAATTGTTTGGATTGCTTCAGTAAGAACTTCCCAGGAATCATTTAAGTCCACAATTAATTTTTCATTATTTAATTCAAGTTTATCTAAACCTCTTAGTAGGGAATTCAGAGCGATGTTTATGTATCCGAAACATGTACCTATATTCCTCATGACAGTAGAGTCTGTCAGGTCCCTTTGCCATCTTGATATGGTAACTGTATTACTGATATGAGTTAGGTTTGCATTAGCCATTCCGAAATTACCCTCTGCATTTTCAAAATCTATAGGATTGACCTTATGAGGCATTGTTGAAGAGCCAACTTCACCATCTCTTAATTTTTGTTTGAAGTAACCTAATGATATATATCCCCATATATCTCTACTTAAGTCTATAAGGATATTATTTAGCTTTACGTAATCGCCTAATAACAAAGCAATAGAGTCTTTAGGTTCTACTTGAGTGGTGTGACTATTAAAATTGAGCTTTAAACTTTTCACAAAATCTTTTGCAACCTTCTCCCAATCAATATTCGGATAAGCAACATGATGAGCATTATAGTTACCAACTGCTCCATTAATTTTGCCTGTCATTTCATGTCGCTTTATTTCATTGGAAACTTTGTTAATTCTGTGGAAGTAATTTGAGAATTCTTTACCCATAGTAGTAGGAGAGGCATTTTGACCATGAGTCCTTGAAAGCATTGATTTTCCTGAATACCTTTTTGACAAAGCTTTAAGTTTTTTTTCTAATTTATTGATTAATATATTAACGACTGCTGAAGCGTCTTTAATCATTAATGCGTATGAGAGATTATTTATGTCTTCTGAGGTACAAGCAAAATGTATAAATTCAGAATATTTGTCTAGTTTTTTGTGTTTCTTAAATTTTTCTTTTAAGAAATATTCAACTGCTTTGACATCATGATTAGTTTTTTTCTCGATAGCTTTGACACGTTTAGCATCAGTAATATCAAAATTACCAATTAAATCATTGAGATACGTAATTTCTTTGATATTTAATTTAGGAAGTTCTTTAATCTTTGAATTGCTTGAGAGGTGCAGGAACCACTTGATTTCGATGATTACCCTGTACTTTATTAACCCGAATTCACTGGTAATGGCCCTTAAATCTGAAGCAGATTTATTGTATCTGCCGTCCAAAGGCGAAATAGATAATAGATTTTCAGATTTCATAAACCTATTATAACTTAATGTTTTTAATCCTTGCCTTGAAGATAAACTAGATACAAACTATTGATATGGTGAAAACGTTTTTAACATTAGTTTTTCTTTGCGTTGGCATGACAATAAGTGCAAAGACACTAATCCATGCTGGTTACTTATTTAACGCTGAAAATGGAACTATTGAACCGCAAATGTCGATTGTCATCGTTGAAGATAGAGTAGCAAATGTTCTTGAGGGGTATGTTAATCCTGAACCTGATGATATTTATATTGACCTTACTGGTTATTATATTTTACCTGGACTAATTGACATGCATGTACATCTTTCAAATGAAAGCTCTAGAAATGCTTATTTAGAAAGAGTGACTTGGAATGCTGCAGACTATGCTATACGGGCTACAAAAAATGCTGAAAGTACACTTATTGCAGGCTTTACAACCGTTAGAAATTTAGGAGATTCGGATACAGTTACTATTTCACTAAGAAATGCAGTTGATAATGGAATCGTAATTGGACCTAGAATCTTTTCTTCAGGTAAGACAATATCCTCAACAGGAGGTCATGGTGATTCTTCAAACTCTCTTAATCAGAGATTAACCTCTGATCTAGGTCCTAAAGATGGTGTTATGAATGGTGAACAAGAAGCTATAGAGTCAGTGCGATTTCGTTATAAAGAAAATGCAGATCTTATTAAATTTACTGCAACTGGAGGGGTTTTGAGTAATGCTAAAGATGGTCAAAATCCCCAAATGACATTAAACGAAATGAGAGCAATCGTTTCTACTGCAAAAGATTATGGATTTAAGGTAGCCGCTCATGCACATGGTGCTGAAGGAATTAAAAGAGCAGTATTGTCTGGAGTAGATTCAATAGAACATGGAACATTAATGGATAACGAAGGTGCAGCTTTAATGAGGGATAATGGAGTGTATTATGTTCCAACTCTTTTAGCAGGGAAATGGGTTTCGGACAAAGCATTATTAGAGGGCTATTATCCTCCCTTTGTTGAAAAGAAGGCATTAGAAATAGGCCCAAAGCTTCAGTCTACCTTTTCAATGGCATATCAAGCAGGCGTTAAGATTGCCTTTGGAACGGATAGTGGAGTTTCACCTCATGGAGAAAATGCCAAAGAATTCTCTTTGATGGTTAAAGGGGGCATGCCTGCAAAAGAAGCAATAATGAGCGCTACTATTTATGCAGCTGACTTATTGGATCAAAAAGAAAACTTAGGAAGTATAGTAAAAGATAAATATGCTGATTTAATTGGAGTTTCAAGAAATCCTTTAGAGGATATATCAATTCTTGAAACAGTAGATTTTGTAATGAAAGGAGGTAAGGTAGTAAAAGAACCTTAAGAAAAGATGAAATTATTTAATTCAATGGGTCCAAACCCACATGTAGTTAGAATGTTTATAGCTGAACTTGGCCTTGATATTGAAACAATTGAAATTGATTTAATGGCTGGTGAAAATAGACAAGAAGAACATCTAAAAAGAAATCCCTCTGGTCAAATGCCAGCTTTAGAGCTTGATAATGGTGATTTCATAGCAGAAATAACAGCAATTTGTGAATTTTTAGATGAAATTAATGGCCATAGTGATCTTATTGGAAAAACACCTGAAGAAAGAGCTGAGACAAAAATGTGGGTTAGAAGAATTGACCTACAAATAATTGAGCCTTTAACAAATGGCTTTAGATCTGCTGAAGGGTATGAGCTCTTCAAAGAAAGATTACATCTCATACCTCAAGCAGCAGATGATTTAAAGATGATTGCACAAGAACGATTACAGTGGCTTGATAAGCAACTTGAGGGAAAACAATATATTTGTGGTGACAGATATACTCTAGCTGACATTATGCTTTATTGCTTTTTAAATTTTGGTGCTTCTGTGGGTCAAGCGATTAATGAGGAAAATAAAAACATTTCTAATCTTTATTCTAGATTAAATGAATTGGATTCAGCTTCGGCCTGATGGATAAAGAGGACAGAATAAGGGCATGGCTTTGCACTTTGGTAGTCTTTATTGTATTAACTCTATGGATCGTATCTGCTTTTGTTTGAATGAAATGGTGCGTGTATATTTTGAAATGTTCTGACGGTAGTTTATACACTGGAATTAGCAATAGTCTTTCTGAAAGAATTAATACCCATAACTCTGGTAAAGGTGCAAAATATACTAAAAGTCGACTTCCAGTTACTCTTGTTTATAAAGAATATACTAATGACAAAAGTAGATCCCTAAAAAGGGAGATTGAGATTAAGAAGCTTACTAGGTCTAGGAAAATAGAGTTAATTAATGGTGCAAATCTCTCCACCACCTAAACATTTATCATTTTTATAAATCACTACTGATTGACCCGGAGTGACAGATCTTTGTGGTTTATGAAATTTTATATTCAAAGTATTATCTTCAACATTGATTTCACATTTCTGATCTTCCTGTCTGTATCTTACCTTGGCAGTTCCTTCGAAGCTTATCGGCAGTGAATCATCGAGCTTAAAAAGATTCTTTGTAGACAACTCTGTAGAAAATAATAGAGGATGGTCATTGCCCTGGACACATAAGAGTTCATTAGTTTTGAGATTCTTCTTAGCCACGTACCAAGGAAGATCGGGTAATCCTTGAACACCGCCAATTCCTAAACCTTGTCTTTGCCCTAAAGTATAAAAAACTAATCCCTGATGAATTCCTATCACATCATCATTCTCATTTATTATGTTACCTTCCTGGCCTGATAGATAGCTCCCTACAAACTCAGGGAAAGGTCTTTCACCTATAAAACAAATACCTGTACTGTCCTTTTTATTACTTGTTATAAGACTATTTTCTTTTGCTATTTGTCTTACATTCTCTTTTTTTAGTTCCCCCAATGGAAATATGGTTTTTTGCAAAACTTCCCTATCTATTGCGTGCAAAAAATAAGATTGATCTTTCGAATTATCTATACCTTTATATAAGCTTTGATTATCAGTTATCGCATAATGCCCGGTAGCTATAAAGTCATAATTATTAGACATTGCGTAATTATAAAATTCTTTAAATTTAATCTCTTTGTTGCATAAAATATCTGGATTAGGCGTATTCCCAGTTTCTAATTCAGATAGAAAATAAGAAAAAACTGATTCTTTATATTCTTTTGAAAAACTTATTTGTTCTAAAGGAATTTTTAATTGATCAGACACAAACACTGCATCCATAAAATCTTCTTTTGCACTGCAATATGGAGATCCATCATCATCATCCCAATTTTTCATAAAAAGAGCATGTACTTCATAGCCTTGTTCTTTTAACAATAAAGCTGTAACAGAGGAATCGACACCTCCAGATAATCCAACTAGTACTTTTCCTTTACTCATTTAGCCCAATTAACCTATTTACCTAAATAATATATAATGCACCACCAATTTAATTATACAGAGCAATCATGGAATTTGAGCACATAAAAGAACCTAAAGCTGGTTCTAAAATATCAATGGATTCATCAGGAAAACTAATAGTGCCTGACAATCCTATAATTCCCTTCATCGAAGGAGATGGCATAGGTTCCGATATTACACCTGCTATGATTAGTGTTGTAGATAGTGCAGTAGAGAAATCTTATGGTGGTAAGAAGAAAATTGAATGGATGGAAATATACTGCGGCGAGAAGTCTACAGTGGTTTATGGAGAAGACAATTGGCTTCCACCAGAGACACTCAGAGCTTTAGAAATTTATCTTGTAGGAATTAAGGGACCATTAACCACTCCAGTTGGAGGCGGAATTAGATCTTTAAATGTTGCTTTGAGACAAGAATTAGATCTTTACGTATGTCAGAGACCAGTTAGATATTTTAATGGAGTACCTAGCCCAGTAGTTTCTCCTGAGAAAACAGATATGGTAATTTTTAGAGAAAATTCTGAAGATATTTATGCAGGTATTGAATGGGAAGCAGGTACTGAAGAAGCTGAAAAAGTAATAAAGTTTTTTACTGAAGAAATGGGCGTAACAAAAATACGATTTATGGAAAATTGTGGAATTGGTGTCAAACCAGTTTCTAAGCAGGGCACAGAAAGATTAGTAGATAAAGCCATTCAGTATGCTATTAATAATGATAGAGATTCTGTCACCTTGGTTCATAAAGGTAACATAATGAAATTTACTGAAGGTTCTTTCAAAGATTGGGGTTACCAATTTTCAGTCTCAAAGTATGGTGCCAAAGAATTAGATGGAGGACCATGGCATACATTGACTAACCCAATTACTGGGAGAGAAATAGTCATAAAAGATGTAATAGCTGATGCATTTCTTCAGCAGATACTCACAAGACCAGATGAGTATAGTGTTATAGCTACTTTAAATTTAAATGGCGACTATATTTCTGATGCTTTAGCAGCCGAAGTAGGGGGGATAGGAATAGCTCCAGGTGCAAACTTAGGTGACAAAATTGCATTGTTCGAGGCTACTCATGGGACTGCTCCTAAATATGCTGGTTTAGATAAAGTTAACCCTGGCTCATTAATTCTCTCCGCTGAAATGATGTTGAGATATATGGGTTGGATGGAAGCTGCAGATTTAATAATTGAAGGCTTAGCTAGAACGATTAGTCAAAAAACTGTGACTTATGATTTCGAAAGGCTTATGAGTGGGGCGAGCCTATTAAAATGTTCTGAATTTGGAGAGGCAATAATTTCAAATATGGATTAATGCTTTTAGTAAAAAATAATAAAAATCACGAAGACAAAAATCAAGACACTTCTTCAGTTGCAACTTTAGAAAAACCTAAAGTTAAGAAACCTTCTCTTTATAGAGTTATCCTCCTCAATGATGATTACACTCCTATGGAATTTGTGGTCTATGTGTTGCAAATATTTTTTGGTTTTGACGGTGACAAGGCTCAGCAAATAATGTTGGCTGTTCATACACATGGCAAGGGAGTTTGTGGTATCTTTACTAAAGAGGTGGCAGAAACTAAGAGCGCTCAAGTAAATAATTTCGCAAAAGAAAATGGTCACCCCCTTTTAAGCGATATAGAGGAAGTTGACGAAGATGATTAATCAAGAATTAGAACAAAATTTAAATAATGCTTTTAAACTAGCACAAGATCAAAAACACGAATTTGTTACTGTTGAGCATCTTTTACTTTCGCTTCTAGAAAATTCTGACGCTATTGCATTATTAACTTCTAACAAAGTAAATATTGAACAACTTCGCGTAGATCTCCAAGAATTTATAGGTTCAACAACACCTAAGATATCAAATGAAACTGAAATTGATATTCAGCCAACCTTAGGCTTTCAAAGAGTTATACAAAGAGCCGTTTTTCATGTTCAGTCCTCAGGTAAGGACGAAGTTAAAGGCAGCAATATACTAGTCGCTATCTTCAGCGAAAAAGAATCACAAAGCGTCTTTCTTTTAGAGCAATTAGGTTTAACTCGACTTGATGCCGTATCGTATTTAAGTCACGGAAGAAGCGAAAATACTGATCCTGATAATATAGAAGCCGGTGAATCCAATGAACCCGAATCCAATAATGCCCTTGAACAATTTACCACTAACTTAAATAAAGAAGCATTAGAAGGGAGAATAGATCCTTTAATAGGTAGAACCTCTGAAGTAGAGAGAGTTGTACAAATATTAGCGCGTAGAAGTAAAAATAATCCCTTACTAGTAGGTGAATCAGGAGTCGGTAAAACAGCAATTGCTGAAGGATTAGCTAAATTAATTACAGAAAATAAGGTTCCAGATTTGATTAAAGATAGTGTTATCTATTCATTAGACATGGGTGCGCTACTTGCAGGTACAAAATATCGTGGAGATTTTGAAGAAAGATTAAAAGCAGTCCTAAAAGAGCTGGAAGACGATAGTTCTGCAATATTATTTATTGATGAGATTCATACCATCATTGGTGCTGGAGCTACTTCTGGCGGTGTAATGGATGCCTCCAATCTTCTTAAACCTGCATTAGCAAAACGCGGACTTCAATTTGTTGGATCAACTACATACAAAGAATTTAGAGGAATTTTTGAGAAAGATAGAGCTTTATCGAGAAGGTTTCAAAAGGTAGAAGTGAGTGAACCTAGTGTTGATGAGACTTTCAATATTTTAAAAGGGCTTAAAGATCGCTTTGAAGAACATCACGAAATTAAATATACAGAAGGTTCATTGAGAGCAGCTGCTTCTCTGGCTTCAAAACATATCAATGATAGATTTCTTCCTGATAAGGCAATCGATGTAGTCGATGAAGCTGGTGCTAGACAGAAATTAGTTCCGATTTCCAAAAGAAAAAAAACTATTAACGAACTAGACATTGAAAAGATCGTAGCCTCCATAGCTAGAATACCGGAAAAAACAGTATCCACATCCGATAAAAAATCTTTAGAAAAATTAGAAGAAAATCTTAAACGAGTCATATTTGGACAGGACGTTGCTGTAGAGAGTCTTTCTTCTGCTATAAAACTTGCTAGAGCGGGACTCAGGGTTGATGAAAAGCCTGTTGGATCGTTTTTGTTTTCTGGTCCTACTGGAGTAGGTAAAACAGAAGTTAGTAAGCAACTTGCTAAAATAATGGGTATTGAATTTGTAAGATTTGATATGTCTGAGTATATGGAAAGACATACTGTCTCAAGATTGATCGGAGCTCCTCCTGGTTATGTCGGCTATGATCAAGGTGGTTTGCTCACTGAGTCAGTGAATAAACACCCGCATTCAGTAATACTATTGGATGAAATAGAGAAAGCACATCCAGAGGTCTTCAATATTCTACTTCAAGTAATGGATCATGGAACTTTAACGGATAATAACGGTAGAAAGGCTGATTTTAGAAATACTATTGTGATAATGACAACAAATACTGGTGCTCAAGATATGAGTAGGGCTAGTATGGGTTTTCAGTCACAAGATCATACAAGTGATGCTACAGAAATGATTAAGAAGACCTTTTCTCCTGAGTTTAGAAATAGACTTGATGGAATCATACAATTTAATCCTTTACCAACAGAAGTTATTCGTACAGTAGTAGATAAATTTTTAGTTGAACTACAAGTTCAATTAGAGGTTCAAAAAGTTCAACTCGAAGTCTCTGACGAAGTTAGAGATTGGTTGCTAGAGAACGGATATGATAAAAATATGGGTGCCAGACCGATGCAGAGACTTATACAAGACAGCATAAAGACAGTCCTGGCTGAAGAGATTCTATTTGGCAAATTATCAAAATCTGGTGGTATTGCCTACGTGTCTCTGGAAGATAATGAAATAAAAGTAGATTTTAAAGAAACCTCAAAGAAAAAAGAAAAAGTCTCTTGATGAGGGTTATCTTAGCTGCATATTTAATTTGTCTTTCATCTCTTTCCTTTGGATCTGAAAATGGGTTGAACAGTGATGAGGCTCCAAAAACAATCCTATTTTGGAATACGGAAGAGAAACTTCTTGGATTCAAGAATATACAACACATTCTTCCAACAAGAATTATAAAAAAAAGTTCAGAACCTTATCCTCTTTCTTACCAACTAATAAATCTCGATTCTTTAACCTATAGATATGGGGGTAAGAAATTTACTATAAATGATTATATAAATACATTTAAGGTAGCCGGCCTAATTGTAGTGAAGGACGATAAAATCCTTTATGAAAATTATAATTTTGGCAATGATGAAACCACAAAATGGATGTCATTTTCAGTAACTAAATCTGTTACATCTATGCTGATCGGAGCTGCAATTAAAGATGGTTTTATCAAATCAGTAAATGATCCGATATCCACTTATGTGACTGATTTAAATCAAGGAAATTATTCGAACGTATCAATAGAAGATGTATTACAAATGTCTTCAGGTATAGATTGGAATGAAGATTATGCTGATGCTAATTCAGATGTAAATATAGCCTCTGCATTTAATGATACCAAGCTTTATAGCTATCTTAATAAACTTGAAGTATCAAACAAGCCTGGTACTAAATTTAACTACAACACTGCTGAATCTAATGTCATAGGAGGAATTGTAAGAGCAGCAACTGGACAAAATCTTTCTACTTATTTAGAAAAGAAAATATGGCAGCCTTTTGGAATGGAGTTTGATGCTTATTGGGCGCTAGATAGCGATTATTCCCAAGAGCTTGGAGGCTGTTGTATTAATGCAACACTAAGAGATTATGCCCGTATAGGAATATTTGCATTAAGAAATGGTAACCTTTCTGATGGCAGAAATACATTACCTAATGATTGGATGATTCAGTCTACAAACCCATCTCCAGGTTTTAGTTACTATGGATATCAGTGGTGGTTAGCCGGCCCAGGATATAAAGCTTTTTATGCCGATGGTATATTTGGACAATTTATTTGGGTAGATCCAGATTCAAGAACTGTTATAGCAATGCACAGTGCAAGAGATGTAGCCGCTCTGGATAGATACTCTGGATTACATAGACTAAATTTTTTAATTTCCCTGATAGAAGAAATAAATAAATAATTTATCTTTCTCTAAAAATAATTCTTCCTTTAGATAGATCATAAGGAGTTATTTCCACTTTTACCTTATCACCTGTAAGAATTCGAATATAGTGTTTACGCATTTTTCCAGAAATGTGAGCAGTCACGACATGATCATTATCTAATTTAACTCTAAAGGTAGTATTTGGGAGAGTTTCTATAACTTCTCCATCCATTTCTATTAAATCTTGTTTTGCCATATATAATACATTTTCTAACAGATAGCTTAATTACTAAAGCAAAAGATGAAAGAAAAAGAATTTAAATTTAAGACACTATTACTTTGTTTGGCGTTAATTACCATTTTTATAGCTTTAGCTGCATATGTTCTAGATAGGTATATATTAGTCTATTGATTGAATAATATTTTCTTTTTCGAGGTCTTTAATTTTATCCTCTCCATATTTTGACCAATTCTTTAATATTTCTCTTGTGTTAGTCCCTAAGTGTGGAGGGGAAGAGTAGGACTCCTCGTTCGTATAAGACATCTTTACCGGGTTTCCGGGCATTTTTACGAAACCGCCATCAGGATGTTCAACCTCAACTATCATATTTCTATGTTTTACTTGCTCATCATTTAACGCATCGCTGAATTTATTAATCGGTCCACAAGGCACTTTCGCTTTATTCAACTTCTCAATCCAATGATCTGATGTTTGAGTAGAGAGAGCTTTATTTAGTTCATTTTCTATAAAGCTTTGATTCTTAAGCCTGTCGATAGAAGAATCAAATTTTGGATCATCGAGAGAATCAACATTTACTACAGACTTTAGAGACTTCCAGAATTCATCTGTTATAACCGCTATCACAACAAAACCATCACTGGTTGTAAAACTGTTGTAAGGCACATGAACAAAGTGGGCATTTCCAATTGGTTCAGGATCTATTCCCGATAAGGTTTGCATGGTAGCCATGTAAGTGAGTAGTGATATTTGAACATCAAGTAAAGACAAATCTATATGTTGTCCTTTTTGTGTTTTTTCTCTTGAATATAAAGCAGAGAGGATTCCAATAACACTATATAGTCCAGATCCTAAATCTCCAATTGGTATTCCAGCTCTGGTAGGTGACTTGGCATCTTTTCCTGTAATCGACATACCACCACTATAGGCTTGAACAATTTGATCATATGCAGGTCGAGTAGAGTGAGGACCAGTTTCACCAAAGCCGGTAATGGAACAAGTAATTATTTTTGGGTTTATTGCAGATAAATTTTCAAAATCAATTTTTAATTTACTAACAACTCCAGCACTAAAATTATTGAGGACTATATCCGCAGATCTAACAAGATCGTAAAAAACCTCCAGTCCTTTTTTATTTTTAAGATCAATGGACACGCTTTTCTTATTTCGATTTAAAGTCAAAAAATAGGCTCCAAAGTTTTTGAATGAATAATCTGGATCATTTTTTAATAATCCTCTCGTCATTTCTCCACTTCCTAAGGGCTCAACTTTCACAACTTCCGCTCCTAAATCAGCCAAAACCATTCCTGCATAAGGTCCAGCCAACATATGCGTTAGGTCGATTACTTTTACCCCATTCAGTGGTTTCATAAGAGAGATTGTACTACAGAGTTTAGAAGCTCAATGACTCATCTTGAATGTATAGATCAGTTTGTTATATTAAGTTTATGAAATTAAAATTACTTTTACCTTTTCTATTCGTTATTTATTCATGTGCTCAAGATTCTTCGATTGATAGAGATGATCTAATAGAAAAAGCTGGTGCTCCATTATTAAATGGACTGGGGTCTCATTCTTTTACCATTTCTTCTAAAGTTGAAGGCGTGCAAGATTATTTCAATCAGGGTCTCATTATGGCGTTTGCTTTCAATCATGCCGAATCTATTCGAAGCTTCAAAGCTGCTCAAAAATTGGATCCTAATTGCGCAATTTGTTTCTGGGGAGAAGCTCTGGCTCTAGGTCCTAATATTAATGTTACAAGTGATGGCAAAGCAATAATGAGTCCTCAAGAGAGGCTTGATGCTTTTAAGAGAACGAATAAAGCCATCGCGCTAATAGAGTTAGCTTCACCGAAAGAAAAGGATTTCATTCTGACTTTAAAATCGAGATATAACGGAGATGTAAATTCTTCAAGAGTACCACTTGATATTGCTTATGCCAAAGCAATGGCGGAACTTTCTTCTAAATATCCCGATGACACTGATGCAGCATCGTTATATGCTGAGGCTTTGATGAATACAATGCCTTGGAACTATTGGGCAGAAGATGGTAATCCTAAACCAGATACAATTAAAGTCATCAATACTATTGAATCAGTTCTTGATAAAGATCCAAATCATCCTTTGGCAATTCATCTTTATATACATGCCGTAGAAGCATCTAGTGATCCTGGTAGGGCAGAAGAAGCCGCTGACAGGTTAGCTGATTTGGTTCCTGGAGCTGGTCATTTAGTACATATGCCATCTCATATCTATTGGAGAGTGGGGAGATATGAGGATGCATCATTAGCTAACATAGCAGCAGCCAAAGTCGATGAGGAGTATATTGCTCAATGTAATGCTCAAGGCTTTTATCCAGCTTTATATTATCCACATAATGTCCATTTCCTTTGGGCCGCATCAACAATGGAAGGTATGAGCGACTTATCCATTGAATCAGCAATAAAAGTATCAAATTATGTTTCGCCAGAGCAAATTAGAAATATACCTTTTTTAGAATTCTTTCACACAATACCTTTATTGTCTTACGTGAGATTTGCAAAATGGGATAGAGTTTTTTCGTATGAAAGACCAGATGATGATTTCAAGTTTTCTAATTCTATTTTCAACTATGCTTTGTCTGTAGCACATGCTGCTAATGGAAACTTACTTGAAGCAAATAGATTTCAAAGCATGATATTAAATGACATTGAATCTGAAGAAGTAAACGCTATGGTAATGGCAGGTCACCCAACAAAATCATTAATGAAAATAGCCTCTTTACTTGCTTCAGGATCGATTGATATGTACTCCAGTAAATCTAATGAGGCTATAGCTTCTTTTAAAGAAGCTGTAATAATCCAAGATACTCTTCCATATACAGAACCTCCATTTTGGTATTATCCAACCCGTCAAACTTTAGGTCATGCACTTTTAATGAATAAATCATTTGAAGAAGCAGCGTTAGTTTTTGAAAGAGATTTAAAAGATTACCCTAGAAATGGATGGTCTTACTTCGGACTACATGTCGCAGAAAATGAATTAAATAATCAAGAAGAATCTATTGAAGCTCTCAATAAGTTTAAGGAAATATGGGGTAGGGCAGATATTTCAATTAATTCTTCCATAGTTTATTGATCTTCTTTCCCTTAAAAATACACAATACTGTGACTTTAATTTAATAGATATTTGGTAATGTTCGATATATGAACAGAAGATTATTCTTTAAAGCTCTAGTACTGACAATTGCTTCTTTTTCTTTCAAGATATTTCCTTCAAAAAAAAAGGAACTAATATCATTCGATTACGGAGTTGCCAGTGGTGATCCTACTAACACACATGTGATTTTATGGACAAAATTAACTACTCCTAGATCCTCAAATCAAGAGGTAAATTGGGAAGTCTCATCTGATAAAGATTTCTTAAATACAATCGTCAATGGGTCATATATCTCAGAAAAAGAAAATAATTTCATAGTAAAGGTAGATGCTCAGATTCCAATTGAACACAATGCAAAGAAAATATTTTATAGATTTGAATCAGGTGGAGTTTATTCAGAAATAGGTACAACTTTTACGTTACCAGTAAAAAACCCAAATAAATTTAATATAGCTTTTTGCAGTTGTTCTAATTATCCATCAGGATATTTCAATGCATATAAAGAAATGGCAAGAGATGCAGATGTAGATTTAGTCTTACATTTAGGTGATTACATATATGAATATAGTAGAGAGGGCTATGCATCGTCTGATGCCAAGAGAATGGGAAGAGAAGTTAATCCATCAAATGAAATCATATCATTGGATGATTATCGCAAAAGATATGCTACCTACAGAAGCGATAAAGATCTTCAACTTCTGCATAAATCAAAACCCATGATTGTTGTATGGGACGATCATGAGATAACTAATGATACATGGAAGTTAGGAGCACAAAACCATTCGCAGGATGAAGGCTCATTTTATGACAGAAAAAATAATGCAATACGTGCATATTATGAATGGATGCCTATACGTGAAGTTAAGGAAAGAGAAAAAATATGGCGTAGTTTTACAGTAGGAAATTTAATAAATCTAATGATGTTAGATACGAGGCTTTATGGAAGAGAAAAGCAATTAGAGATTGGAAAATATTTTAATGATAATAAATTAAATAAAGAGGAGTTTAAAAAAGATCTTCTAAAGCCTAGAACTTTGCTTGGCAAGGAGCAGTTAAAATGGGTAAAAGACAAAGTTGATATGAAATATAAATGGTCAATATTCGGACAACAACTTCTAATTGGACCAAAATATTTACCTAAAATATTTAAAAATGAAGAAATCTCAAATGATAGTTCTTATTACACAAGCGAATTAGCAGGAGAAGAACTGCCTTTTAATACTGACCAGTGGGATGGATATCCAAGAGAAAGGGAAGAGTTCTATAAAACTATATCAAATTCTCAATCTAACTTGATATTAGCAGGCGATTCTCATAATTCTTGGTTTTCAAATTTATATGATGAAAATAATGAATTTGTTGGGATAGAGATAGGTGCGCCCGCAATTTCATCACCAAGTTTTGGTGATACCTTTAAAGATAAAACTAGAATCATTGAGGATGAATTTATAAAGGATAATAAGGATTTATTATGGGTGAACGGCAGAAATCAAGGATACGTTTCATTGAACATTACAGAATTAGATGTAGAGGTCCAATTCAAATATGTTTCTACTGTTAAATCTCTAGATTATGAAGGACTAGAACCAGACGTCTTTAGGGTAGAGCATAATAAACCTTACTCGTGATAAAACCTTTTAATAAATCTGTGGATAAATATTTAATTTAACATAATATATATTATACGAATATATAATAACTTAATATAGTGTTTTAGAGATCTACATCACCTATATCTAGGGTTTTACTTTTTCTTTAGGTTTTATTATTAAGACAATGAAATTACATGAAAAAGATAAGATCAAAACATTCGCCCTTTAAGGGATAAGCCAGTTAAATTTGCTGCTACTTCTCTTGCAGATAATAATTTATCTAGATTAATACCAGTATTTATATTCATCATTTCTAACATTCCAACAAGATCTTCTGTGGCTAGATTGCCAGAGGAATTTGGAGCAAAGGGACATCCACCTAAACCACCAATACAAGAATCAAATTTATTTATACCGGCCTCAATACTTGCATAAACATTTGCTAACCCTAATGCATTCGTATCATGGAAATGACAAGAAAACTTAGCTTCTTTGTAAGTATTAGTAAGCGCCGATAGTAAAAAAGTGACCTCTTTAGGGTTGGCAGCACCAATTGTGTCTGCAATTACTATTTCCTTAACTTGATAATCTAACA
>OCZA010000321.1_pt1 | contig 17071 bp, 17 predicted proteins | sample 1539021 | NCBI WGS metagenome assembly OCZA01 (sample SAMEA2619376, study PRJEB22493) | marine metagenome | biome: marine biome (ENVO:00000447); feature: surface water layer (ENVO:00002042); material: "saline water (ENVO:00002010), including plankton (ENVO:xxxxxxxx)" | depth 5 m | reverse complement strand
GTTTACCTACTTCCTCAAGAGTATGATCGGTATTCATGCCAATACCAAAACGCATTCTTAAAACTTTTGCTTCTCTTGCGGTTAAACTTCCAAGAACACCTCCAGTAGCTTCAATAAGATTTGATTCTGTTGCTGAGTCTATTGGAGAATCTAGCAACGGATCTTCAATGAAGTCTCCTAAAGTAGTATCGTCTTCGTCGCCAATTGGTGTTTCAGTTGAAATGGGTTCTTTGGCTATTTTTAAAACTTTTCTTACTTTATCTTCTGGCATTTCCATTCTTACACTTAATTCTTCCGGAGTAGGCTCTCTTCCATTTTCTTGAAGCATTTGTCTAGAGATTCTATTAAGTTTATTTATTGTTTCAATCATATGAACAGGAATTCTTATAGTTCGAGCTTGATCAGCGATTGATCTAGTAATTGCTTGTCTAATCCACCAAGTAGCATAAGTAGAAAACTTATAACCTCTTCTGTATTCAAATTTATCCACTGCTTTCATTAAGCCAATATTTCCTTCTTGAATTAAATCGAGGAATTGCAGACCTCTGTTGGTATATTTTTTTGCAATTGAAATTACTAATCTCAAGTTAGCTTCAATCATATCTTTCTTAGCTCGCCTTATTTTAGTTTCTCCCTTTGTCATTTTAGCGGCTAATTCTTTTAACTCCGAAACAGACATTCCTATTTCTTTCTCTATTCCTTTGATTCGATTTTGAATTGCTTTTATGTCATCTTTATAGTCAACTAATTCACCAACATAATTCTTTTTACTTTTAAAGATCGGATCTAAGAACTTTAAATTTGTTGAATTTTCTTTGAAAGCATCAAGAAATTCTTTTCTAGGCATTTTGCTTTTCTGAACGCATAAATTGTAAATTTCTCTTTCAGCTTGTCTAACTCGCCTAGCCATAATTCTTGGTTTTAATGAGATAACTTCAAATTTTTTAGGAGACAACTTAAGAAATTTAAAGGTCTCTCCTAGCTTATTTAATTCTTTTATTGCTTCAGGGCTAGTTCTGCCTTTTGAAGTAATTGCTTTTTCAGCTTTATTATATAAACGCTTAACAGCTGAAAATCTTTTGTTGAGCTCTTCGAGGTCTATTCCAGTATTTTCTTCTTCGTCATCAGATTGTTCTCCAGCCTGTGGACCAGGAAGAACTTCTTCCTCTTCATCCATAAATCCTACAACTAAGTCTGAAATTCTTTTATCTTCTTTCTTTATCAAAGCATATTCCAATAAGATTTCTTCAATAATTCCAGGAAAGTGAGCGCAAGCATGCAAAAGGTCTCTAGCGCCTTCTTCAATACTTTTTGCTATTGTTATTTCGCCCTCTCTTGTAAGCAAATCTACCGATCCCATTTCTCTCATGTATAGTCTGACAGGATCAGTCGTTCTTCCAACTTCGGACTCAATCGTACCCATTTCATTTTCTGTGATCGCTGGTTGAGCATTTTGTGCAGCATTAGCCAAAAAATCTGATCCCTCTTCCGGAGCATTTTCTAAAACTTGCAAACCTAGATCGTTTACCATTTGGATCACTTCATCAAGTTGATCTGGGTCAGAAACATCATCAGGAAGATAATCGTTTATATCAGCATATGTAATGAAACCTTGTTCGCGGCCTTTCTCTATAAGCTCTCTGAGGCCATTATTTTCAATATCTTCGTCGTACATATTATTTATCTAAAAAAGGTTGGGAATTATATAACTTTGTAGTACTTAATCATAATATTTAATTATAATTTAAGTAACTTATTTCAATAGGTTAGATTTTTTTTAATAGGATAAGTTCTTGATCATTAAGATCCTCAAACTTATTCATTAAAAGTTTTTTTAACTCAATCTTGTCTTGATTTGATATGGAATCATTTTCAAATCTTTCTTTCAATTGAGAAAGTAAATTTTCTTTATTACTGTTTCTTAAAAAATTAACTGCTTGAATTAGATAAGCCTCTGATTCATTTGGAGCTATCAAATTTTCGTCATCCGCCAAATCAATTAGAAACTGCTTTTTTCCTTCAAAAGCCTGGAGAATCATTGGAAAAGTTAAATTTTCTTTGCTTCTCAAAAAATTAAGAAAATCATTAATAAAAGATTTTTGGTCTAGAAAAAAATCTAATGCAGGTAATTTTGAAAGATCTGGACTATCCATCAATACTTTGATGACACTTTTTGAAACTTTATCTAATTCAATTTTTTCATCTTTTTCTTCTGCAATATCTTTTCGAGTCTTGGCTTTATTTATTTTTTGCGGTTGCTCTGATTCAATTAATTCAATTCCTAATTTTTTTGAAAACTCTCTAAATAGAATTTTTTTAAAATTACTAGTTGGCATTATTTTTACTGTTTCTAAAAATTCTTTCGATGCCGATGCCTTTGATTCAATAGACTCATCATATTTAATAAGAATTTTCTCAAATAAATATTCCGATAGAACTTTTGCATTTTCAATTCTATTTTCAAATTCATCTTTGCCCTCTTTTTCTAGAAGGCTGGAAGGATCTTCTCCTTCTGGCAAAAATAAAAATTTTACTTTTTTGCCATCTCTTAAAACTGAAAGACAAATACTTAACGCAGATTCAGCAGCTTTTACACCTGCGTTATCTCCGTCAAAACAAAAAATTATTTCATCTACGTGCGTAAATATTTTGTCGATATGCACTTTGCTGGTCGCTATGCCTAGTGTTGCTACAGCATAATTTATACCCTTTGAAAAAAGTGATAAAACATCTGTATAGCCTTCAACTACGATAATTCTATTTAAATTTTTCTTATTTTTTAAAATTTCGCTTAAGCCATACAACTCTCGGCCTTTCTTAAAAACTTCTGAATCTGAAGAGTTTAAGTATTTTGGATTATCATTTGGATCAATCACTCTGGCTCCAAAACCAATTATTTGGTCGCGATGTGATTTGATAGGAAAAATGATTCTATTTCTAAAAACGTCATATACATTATTATTTTTTTCGCTGGTTTTTAGAAGTCCTGCATCAACTTTTTTTAAGTCAGCGCTTAAATTACTCTCAAAAAAACTTGTGAGATTATTCCATCCTTTCGGAGCAAAGCCTATTTGAAAGTTTTTTATTATTTCTTCGGCAATACCTCTCTTCAATAGGTAATTCTTTACCTCCAATGCCTCGCTGCCTTCATTTAAATTTTTTGCATAAAAATTAGCTGCTAGAGTGTTTAAATCAAATATTTTTTTATTTTTTTCATAGTTTTCATTATTTCCACTTTTTGGAATTTCTAAGCCAGCATTATTAGCTAAAATCTCGATTGCCCCTTGAAAATCATGAGACTGAAAATTCATTAAAAATCCTATGGCATTGCCAGAAGCACGGCATCTAAAACAGTAGTAAAATTGTTTTTGTTGGCTGACACTAAATGATGGTTTATTTCCATCATCGCAAAAAGGACATAATGCCCAATGATCTTTTCCTTTCTTGTTAAGAGGGACTAGCGAATCTACTAATGAAACAATATCTGTTTCATCAAGTAATCTTTGAATAAACTCATCTGGAATAAAAGCTGCCATAATTAATTTTTTTCGCTTAGATAGGTATCCACTATAAGCTTGGCTGCCAAGCCATGATTGTTTTTTTCAATTTCTCTTTTGCTTCTCTTTAAGTTTTTCAATATTTGCTTTGCCTCATAGGTTGTTAACTTTTCATCAACAAAATTTATTTTTATGTCAATAACATCCCCTAATTTTTTTGAAAAATCTCTAACTTCTAAACACATTTCACTTTCACTATTATCCATATTTAGAGGCAAACCTATAACAATGGTTTTTATATCCCATTCACTGATTAAATGTTTAATTTTTTTTATTAATTCTTTTTTGTTTTTATATTTTTCAGAAAAAAAAGTTGAACAATTATTTGTTACCTGTTCGCCAATTGCAAATCCTACATTTTTTAATCCATAGTCTATTCCTAAAATATTCATTTTAGATTTTCTTGGTTTCCGAAATTCCAATCTCGAATTATTGTTATTTCAGAAATCTTCGCCATTTCTTCTGGGAATTCTTTAAAAGGAAAAGCTAATTCTATTATTTCCATTGCTGCTTTGTCTAACCTTTGGTCTCCCGACGCTCTTATTAGAGCATAATCCAATAAATCCCCGTCTTTACCAATTGTTACCGATAAAGTTAATTTTCTTGAAGAAGAGGAATCTATGAAATCTGGATAATTTAAATTACCAATTGTTTCTATTTTTCTTTGCCAAGCACTTACATATTTATTGGCTTCGTTGTTCTCTTTTTTTTCTGTCTGTAATTTTTTTGAATAAACTTCTTTTATTAAGCCTTGTTTATTTGCTGTTTGGTATAGGTCTGAATCAATCGGTCTATCAAACCTTTGATAACTTGAAAACTCTAAATTAATACTACTTATATATTCTTTAAGTTTTACATCTTCTCTTGCTTGGAAAGATAGAAAAAAAATTAAAAAAAGATGAAGTCCTAGAGAGATAAGCAAGAAGAAGTTGAAACGAATAGTCATTATTTATATAGATTCAATATAATCAAAAACTTTATGCATTAAATTGATTCCTTTTTGATCCAAAAGCTCTCTAAAACAGGTTGGGCAGGTAATATTTATTTCAGTCAAGTATTCGCCAACGATATCTATTCCGGCTATGAGAATGCCTCTTTCTATTAATTTAGGAGCTATGCTAGAAGCTATATTAAATTCTAATTGAGTTAATTTTTCTATAGATGCTTTTCCTCCAACAGCTAAATTGCCTCTGAATTCACCTTGTGCAGGAGTTCTGACAACAGCATATTCTGACGGTTCGCCATTTATGATCAAAATTCTTTTATCGCCTTCATAGACCTTTTCAATAAATTTTTGAACCATGATTTTTTCTGTAAAATTTTTCGTACTTTTAGTCAATCTTTCGGCTAAATCGTCTTGGTCTAAATTTAATTTTTCAATACCTTGTCCCCCCATTAAATTTAAGGGTTTTGAAACAACTTCTTTGTATTTATTTATAAATTTTAAGATTATTTTTTTATCTGAAGTGACAATAGTTTCTGTACAAAATTCGGAAAACTCTAAAATAGAAATTTTTTCATTAAAGCTCCTTAGCGAAGAAGGTTTATTGAAAATTTTAACCCCTTCTTTTTCAGCTGCTTCTAGAACATAAGTATTATTAATATATTCCATATCAAATGGAGGATCCTGCCTCATGAATATCACATCCAAATCTTTCAAATATATTTGATTTTCTTCTTCTAGAAAAAACCATTTATTCGAGTCCATTTTGACTGAAATTTTAGAGCACAAAGCGCAAGGCTCTTTTCCAAGAAAAAATAAATTTTTTGGTTCTATATAAAAGACTTCGTGATTTCTAAGCTGAGCTTCATTAATTAAAAGAAGCGTAGAATCCTTTTTAAAATTAATTTCTGCAATAGGATCCATTACAATAGCTATTTTCATAACTTTTTTTCTCCATACAAAGCTTGAATCATAGATAAAGCTACAATTGGCATTGTTTCTGTCTTAAAAATCAAATTACCACAAGAAATACTTTTAAAATTATTTTTCTTAAAAAGATCTTTTTCATCCTCTGTAAAACCGCCTTCTGGACCTACTGCTAAATCTATTGAAGGTAGGAAATTTAATTTTTGAATTTTATTATGACTTTTAGGATCTAAAAAAATTTTATTTTTTGATTTTGATGAAAATATCCAGTCTTCCAATGAAGAAGATTTAATATCGGGCACCCAATTTAGTCCACATTGCTCACAAGAGTTTGAAGCAATGACCTTCCATCTTTGGATTTTTTTTTCTCCAGCTAAATTTGATGATTTAGTTCTTTTTGTCATCAGGCTATTTATTGAACTCACCCCTAATTGACAAGACTCTCTAACAACCTTATCAAAACTTTTAATCTCTGCTACTGCAATATTAATGGAGGGAATTTGTTTTTTTTTGGATTTTATTTCAGATATTTTTTCTAAAGAGATATTTTTTTTGTTTTTTTCTAAGACTTTTGCTTTAAATGAGTCACCTTTACCATTAAATAACTCCACTTCCTGTTCTAATTTTATATTAATCACATTTAGATGATGAGAAGAAGAAATATCTAAATTAATAGAATTTTTTTCTTCCAGCTCAAAAGGATAAAATATTCGTGGTATTCTCATTACATAAATCGTACATTATTTTAAAAAAAAATTGATACTCTAGATGAAAATAATTTTAGTAAGACATGGCGAGGCTTCTTCTTCTTGGGAAGAATCAGCTGATCCAAGTTTAAGCGATCTTGGAAATTTACAAGCTGAAGAATGTGCCAATAAATTATTCAACTTAGAAAAAATAAATACATTCGATTTGATATCAAGCCCTTTGAACCGGGCACAAGCTACCGCCAGACCATTATCTAAAAAAATAGCCAAATTAGTTACTATAAATTCTCATTTTGCTGAAATACCCTCTCCCGGGATTAACTTATCTGAAAGAAAGGAATGGTTAGGAAAAATATTCAAAATGAAATTAAAAGACCTGGAGGCTCCTCAAAGAAAATGGAAAGCAGAAATTATCTCTGAAGTAGAAAACTTAACAAAGCCTACAATCATTTTTTCACATTTTATGGTGATTAATATTATAGTTAGTCACTTAACTAAAAATGATTTTGTAGTCAGTTTTTATCCTGATAATTGCTCCATTACAACTCTCTCAAAAAGTGCGAGTGGGAAGATTGAATTAATAAGCATAGGTGCTGAACTTCAAACTGAATTAAATTAACAAGATGGTAAGTAATCAAGAAAGAAAAACTTTGAGGTATCAAGTTGGGATATCTTTGAGGAGATATTTTAAGGAGCTTGATGGAAATAAAGCTTCAGAAGTCTATCAAATGGTTATGAATGAAGTAGAAGGTCCGATGCTTGAAGAGGTGATGAATTTTTGTAATGGAAATAAGTCTGAAGCTTGTAAAATTTTAGGTATAAATCGCGGTACCTTAAGAAAAAAGCTTAACCGCTATAAAATTAAATAAAAATGGCGAAAAATAAATCTATTAAGATAAGAAGAGCTCTAATTAGTGTATCCGATAAAACCGGTCTTGCTGAATTTGCAAAAAACTTAGAAAAGTTAGGAGTGGAAATTATATCAACTGGAGGAACCCTTAAAGCTTTAAAAGAAAAAAATATAAGAGCAAAAGACATTTCAGAATTTACAGGATCTCCTGAAATGATGGGAGGAAGAGTAAAAACTTTACATCCTAAAGTTCATGGTGGAATTCTTTCCAGACGAAATCAAGATAAAAAAGAAGTAAAAAAACATGGTATCGAAGAGATAGATCTGGTCGTAGTAAATCTTTACCCCTTTGAAGAAACAATCAAGAAAAAGAATATTTCTATTGAAGAAGCCATAGAAAATATCGATATTGGTGGACCTACAATGCTTAGATCTGCAGCAAAGAATTTTTTTCATGTCGCTGTCATTTCCTCTTCAAGCCTTTATAAAGATTTCATTTCAAATCTAAAGAGTGGTTCAGGCAAGTGTTCTTATGAAGATAGAAGAAAGTTATCTTTAAGAGCTTTTGAACATGTAGCAAATTATGATATTTCAATTGCTAACTTTTTATCTAGATTTGACGATAAAGTACCAGAAAACTTTTTCACTAGTCATAAGCTCAAACAAGAATTAAGGTATGGAGAAAACCCTCATCAATCTGCAAATTTTTATATAAATTCAGGGTTGGATGGAGCAGGTATAACCGCAGCAGAACAGATTCAAGGTAAAGAGCTTTCTTATAACAATATTGCCGATACTGATGCAGCAATAGAATGTGTGTCAAATTTTGAAAAACCGTCTTGTGTAATCGTAAAACATGCAAATCCTTGTGGCGTTGCATCTGGAAAAACTTTATTAGAAGCATACGAAAAAGCTTTTTCATGTGATGAAACTTCTGCATTTGGTGGCATAATTTCGCTAAATAAACCCTTGGATAAATATACTGCAAAAAAAATTATTGAAAATCAATTTGTAGAAGTAATTGCTGCTCCAGCAATAAATCCTGCTGCAAAAAAAATAATTGCTACAAAAAAAAATGTTCGTCTCTTGTTAATCAAGGACTTATTTGGCAAACCGACTGGCTTTAAAACATTAACTATCAATCAAGGTATTTTAGTTCAAGATATTGATGATGGAGTTGTATCAAAAAAAGATTTAAAAATAGTAACAAAGAAAAAACCAACGCCTAAACAAGTTAACGATGCTTTGTTTGCCTGGCGCGTTGGCAAATATGTGAAATCTAATGCAATCGTTTATGCAAAAAATAATATGACTCTCGGTATAGGAGCAGGTCAGATGAGTAGAATTGACAGTGCAGAAATTGCTGTCAGTAAAGCCAAAAAGGCTGGATTTAATCTTAAAGGAGCTACTATGGCGTCGGATGCATTCTTTCCTTTTCGTGACAGTATCGATGAGGCTGCAAAAAATGGAATCCAATGTGTTATTCAGCCTGGCGGATCTATAAGAGATAAAGAAGTTATTGCAGCAGCTAATGAAGCAGATATGATAATGTTTTTCACCAGCATGCGTCACTTCAGACATTAATAATGAAAGTTTTGGTAATAGGCTCTGGTGGAAGAGAACATGCGCTTGTTTGGAAACTTGCGCAAAGCGACCTGTGTGAAAAAGTTTATGTTGCTCCTGGAAATGCCGGTACGGCTGATGAGCCAAAAACAGAAAACGTTGAACTAGTTGTTGAAGATATTGATGGTCTATTAGATTTTGCAAAAAATAATGACATAGACCTTACAATTGTCGGCCCGGAGGCTCCCTTGGTCTTAGGTTTAGTTGATCTCTTTGAAAAAAATAATCTGCTATGTTTGGGTCCCAAAAAACTTGCTGCGCAAATGGAAGGCTCAAAGATATTCATGAAAGATGTTTTAAAAAAAGGAAATATTCCAACTGCAACCTATGAAGTATTTTCGGATGCTGAACGTGCAAGAGAATTTCTAGAAAAGTGTGACATTCCAATTGTCCTCAAAGCAGATGGGCTTGCAGGTGGAAAAGGAGTAATCGTTGCTTTTTCTCGGGAAGAAGCTTTAAAAGGGCTTAATTCTTTAATGGTAGAGCAAAAACTTGGATCTGCAGGAGACAATCTTGTTATTGAAGAATTTCTAAAAGGTGAAGAAGCTAGTTTTATAGTTTTGTGTGACGGAGAAAATGTGCTTCCCCTGGCAAGCTCTCAAGATCATAAGCAAAGAGATGATAATGACATGGGGCCTAATACAGGTGGGATGGGAGCTTATTCCCCTACTCCTCTTATTACTAAAAAGCTAAATGAAGAAATCATGAGAAATATAATTCTTCCAACTTTAGCTGAATTAAAACGCAGAGGCATAAACTACAAAGGTTTTTTATATGCTGGCTTAATGATAAATGAGCAAAAAATTAAAGTTTTGGAATACAACTGCAGATTTGGTGATCCAGAAACTCAGCCAATATTAATGAGAATGAAAAGTGACTTTCTTGACTTGTGCTTAAAAGCAGCAAAACAAGAATTGAAAGGAGAACAAATTGAGTGGGATGAAAGATTTGCTTTAGGAGTTGTCATGGCATCAAAAGGCTATCCTGAAAAATATGAAACAGGTTTTCCAATTTCTGGAATCGTTGAAGAAAATGAAGCTATAAAAGTATTCCATTGCGGAACTAAAAAAGAAGCAGATGAAATTCTTTCAAACGGAGGTCGAGTTCTTTGCGTAACTGGATTAGGCAGTGACTTAAATAGTGCTTTTGAGAAAGCTTATGAAGCAATTTCGAAAATAAGCTGGAATGGTGCTTTTTACAGAAAGGATATTGGTAAAAGGAATCAGTAATTTTTTTATTTTTACAGAATATCTTTTAATGCTTTGCCTGGATTTGGCTTTCTCATAAAACTTTCGCCAATAAGAAAACTGTGAATACCCTGCTCTTTGGAAGATAAAATGTCTTCTCTTGAGCTAATTCCGCTTTCAGAAACAACAATCACGTCTTTAGGTATTTGCCTAGCTAGTTTTATAGCTAAATTTTTATCCACTTCAAATGTTGTAAGGTCTCTGTTATTTATTCCTATCAATTTAGAATTAATTGATAAGGCTTCATTCAATTCTTCTTCTGAGTGGGCTTCTATCAGAATATCTAAATTGAGTTCTCTTGCCAGCTGAGAAAAGTCTTTTAGCTGAACTATGTCTAATGCGGCAACGATTAAAAGTATACAGTCTCCTCCATAAGCCTTTGTTTCATAAATTTGATAGAGATCAATCATGAAGTCTTTTCTTAAAATTGGTAATTCACATGAACTTCTTACGCTATCTAAGTATTCAAGTTTTCCTTGAAAAAAAGGTTCATCCGTAAGAACGCTTAAACAAGTGGCGCCACCTTCTTCATACTCTTTAGCAATTTTTTTTGGTTCAAAATCCTCTCTAATAAGACCTTTGCTGGGAGATGCCTTTTTAATTTCCGCTATTATTGCAGTCTCTTTTTCAGAAACCCTGCTCATAATTGCATCCTCGAACCCTCTTTTATTATATTTTTCAAAATCTTCCTCTAAGGAAGCAATTGATCTAAAAGAAATTGACTTTTTAACAGTTTCTTTAGTGGATTCTATAATTACGTCAAGTTGATTCATTGAATTGATTTGAGAAAATTGATAATTCTTCTAACTTTTTTAAAGCTGCGCCTGATTTTATATTATCAGTTGCAATTTCAAATGCTTTTTCAAAGCTACCTACCAAGCCAGAAACATATATAGCTGCTGTTGCATTTAAAGCAGCTATATTTTCTCCTGGAATAAAGCCGTCATTTTGCAAGGTTGCTTTTATGAGTTTTAAGCTTTCTTCCGGTGAACCTATTTCTAAATCTTTCAAATTCTCTTGATGAATATCAAAAGATTTTGGATCTATTTCAAATTCAGTTATCTTGCCTTTATCTAGCTCTGCAACTTGTGTTTTATCCACTGAACTAATTTCATCAAGCCCATCATAAGAATGAAAAACTAAGGCTTTATGAGCTCCCAGGTTTTTTAAAGTTTCTGCAACTGGCAAAACCCACTTTGAATCGTATACTCCCAAGCTCTGCCTTTTTGCATTTGCTGGATTAGTTAGAGGACCGAGTAAATTTAATATAGTTTTATCCGCAATTCTTTTTCTAGCAGGCATGACATATTTCATTCCAGGGTGAAAGTTTTGAGCAAACATAAACCCAATTCCAATTTTTTCAATGCATCTTGCAACCTGACTTGGATCAAGATTTAAATTTACTTTTGCTGCTTCTAAAACATCAGCGCTTCCACTTTTTCCTGTAGATGTTCTATTACCATGTTTTGCAATTTTAACTTTTGCCGATGCAGCAATAAGTCCTGCTGTTGTAGAAACATTCATCATACTTTTTCCTAGTCCTCCGGTACCACAACAATCTACTAAATGATCTTCGAAATTAACCTTTACTTTTAAAGAAAAATTTCTCATTGCCTTCACCGCACCAGTTAGCTCATCTGATGTTTCTCCTTTTTTTGAGAGATTTAACAAAAAGTCTTCTATTTTCTGATCGGATATATGGCCTAAAAAAATATCTTCCATAACTGAAGAAGTTTCTTCTTGAGTTAAATTTTTTAAAGAAGCTTTATTAATAATTTCTTCAGAATTCATTTGATTTTTAAAAAGTTTGAGAGCATTTTTTTCCCTTCATCAGTCATTATCGATTCTGGATGGAATTGAACTCCAGTTATATTGAAAGTAGCGTGCTGAATACCCATAATTGTTCCGTTTGATGTCCTCGCATTCACAATCATCTCTTTTGGTAATGATTTAGGTTCAATTATTAAAGAATGATATCTTGTGACAGGCAAATCGTTTTTAATGCCTTTGAATATGAAGTTTGAATCATGCTCAATATTGGAAATTTTTCCATGCATAGGTTTTCTAGCCTTTACGATTTTTGCCCCAAAAGCTTCTGCAATAGCTTGATGTCCTAAACATACGCCTAAAATTGGTATTTTTTCTTTAAAATGTTTAATTATATCTATTGAAATTCCTGCTTCTTTCGGCGAACAAGGTCCTGGAGAAATCACTAAATACTTTGGGTTTAAATTTTCTGCTTCTTGAATTGTAATCTTGTCATTTCTGAACACCTTAACCTCTTGCTCTAGCTCGCCAAAGTATTGAACCAAGTTATAAGTGAAAGAATCATAATTATCTATCATCAATAACATTAATCCATGTCCTCTATTGCTTTAATAATTGATTGGGCTTTATTAAGAGATTCTTGATACTCTGCTTCAGGGTCAGAATCGTAGACTACTCCTCCGCCAGCCCTAACACTAAGCTCTTTTTCTCGAATAACAGCTGTTCTTATTGCGATCGCTAAATCCATATTTCCTGTCCAAGATAAATAACCGATTGCGCCACCATAAACACCCCTTCGATCTGGCTCAAGTTCATCAATTATTTCCATAGCTCTAACTTTTGGTGCTCCAGATAAAGTCCCTGCTGGGAAAGTAGCTTTCAATACATCAATAGAAGAATATCCTTTTTCTAATTCACCAATTACATTCGATACAAGATGCATGACGTGAGAATATTTTTCTATTTTCATTTGTTCAGTTGTCTTTACAGATCCTATTTTTGCAATTCTTCCTACATCATTTCGACCTAAATCAATAAGCATTAAATGTTCTGCAATTTCTTTGGGATCATTTTTTAATTTAGAAGCTAACTCATTGTCTTCTTTTTCGTTCTTTCCTCTTTTAATTGTTCCTGCGATTGGCCTCACCGTGACTTCATTATTTTGTAATCTAACAAGAATTTCTGGCGAAGCCCCAACAATATGTAAATCATCTATCTTTAAAAAATACATATATGGACTTGGGTTTAATTTTCTTAATGATTTGTAAAGATTGATCGGAGAGCCTTCAAAAGGTGTTGTAAACTCCTGCCCATAAACTACCTGCATTACGTCGCCTTCGACAATATAATCCTTTATTTTTTTTATTGAATCCAAGTATTCTTCTTTAGAAACAGAAGAAGAAAAAATTATTTTATTTTTTGGGTTTTGATCTTCATCTTTATAGGGCTCTAAAAGTTTATTATGAATCTCATCTATTCTAGATAAGCATGCAGTTTCCTCTTGTTCTAGGCCATTCACCACAATAAATAATGATTTTTTTATGTTATCAAAAATAATTACTTCATCGGAAATCATCAATGATATTTCATCGTATTTCAATTTTGGTTTCAAAGACTGTTTTAATTTACCTTCTATTTCTCGAATAGTTTCGTAACTAAAATAACCAACCAAACCTCCATGAAATTCGGGAAGTAATTTATTTTTTTCAACTTGTATGTTTTTTAAAAAATTATCTATTTGATCTAAAGGATTTTTGGATAAAGAAATCTTTTTGTCTGTTGGCAGACCGATAATAGAATATCTTGCCCACTTGTCTCCGCCCTCAACTGACTCAAAAAAATATGAGTTTTTTTCATTTTCAAATTTCAAATAAATTTCTAAAGGAGAATCTAATTCTCCAGTTATTTCTTTAAAAAAGGCTTTTTTAATTTTCATATTTTAAAGAAGAATCAATCAATTTATATTCTGTTAATAACTCACCTCTATTTGCCTCAATAACTTTTAAAGCTGGATGGCACAATTTTTTTTCTGAAAATGGCTCGCCTTTTTCAATTACGTATTTATTTCTATCCACAAATAAAATGTCCAAAGGTATAGAAGTATTTTTCATCCACATACATCTTATTTTTCTTTTATCTTTCCAGATAAAATTAACTTGATGAAATTTAGAAAGTTTTTCTGTGTTCATTAATCCAACTTTTCTTTCTTCATTATTTTCTAGATTTCTAATACAAATTTTCTTTTCAGAGATAGACTCAAAATCAGCATCGCACTTAAAATTTTCTATCTCAAAAGCACAAAAGTTAATTGAAAAAAAACTAATTAAAATTATTTTTAAGACTTTGTATAGCATCGACATAACTAGATTTATTAAAAATAGCAGAGCCAGCTACGAAAGTATCTGCTCCTGCAGAGGATACATCAAAAATATTTGACTCTTTAATTCCTCCATCGACTTCTAATCGAATATCTTTTTGCATTTCGTCGATAATTTTTCTTAGACTTGAAATCTTCGAAATAGTTTCTGGTATAAAATCCTGACCTCCAAAACCTGGGAAAACACTCATCAATAAAACCATATAAAGTTCCTGTAAAAAGGGCTCTAAAACTTTCAAAGAAACATCTGGATTAAGAACTAGCCCAGGTTTGCATCCAAGATCTTGAATCAACTGAATAGATTGCTCGATATTTTTTGAAGCCTCCGGATGAAAAGTTATAGAGGTTGCCCCTGAGTCGGCAAACATTTTTATAAGATCATCTACAGGTTCAACCATTAAATGAACATCTATTGGGCAATCTATATCAGCATCCCTTAAAGATTTACAAACCATTGGTCCTACCGTTAGATTTGGAACAAAATGATTATCCATGACATCAAAGTGAATCCAGTCTGCACCAGCCGAAAGAACTTCTTTTACTTCTTGGCCCAGTTTTGAAAAATCTGCAGATAAGATTGATGGAGCAACTATGTTTGGTAGTTTTGGCATTTTAGAATTTTACCCTTCACTGATAGCAACGTCTAATTCCTCTAGATCTTTCTTTAAATTTATATTTAAGGCTAACCCATTATAGACTTCTCCAGAAATCTCTTGTTTGGATGCAAATGGCAGAAGAAGATCTTTCCATAATTGAAGTTGATCAAGCTTAATTCCTTCATAGATTTTGGGATTTATTAGTCCTATTCCAGAATAGGTTAGTTCTTTAGAATTTTTATCTACAAAAATGTAATCATTTTTTAAATTCATATCAGCCTCTTTTTCTTTGCCTTTTTTAAGCAAAATTAAATGCGCTTTTTTTTTCGAATCGTAATTTATTAGTCTTGAAAAAGGATAGTCAGTCCAAAGATCTCCACTCAAAATTAAAAATGTATCTGTACCAATTAAATCTTTTGCTTTTATAAGCGCACCTCCTGTTCCGAGAATCTCTTCTTCGCGAGAGTAACTAATTTTTAAATTAAATTTTTCACCATTTCCAATATGATCTTCTATTAGATCTCCTAGATAATGAGTATTTATAATTATGTGTTCAAAGCCCGCCCTTTTTAATTTTAAAATATTCCATTCGATTAAAGACTTTCCTCTAACTTTCAATAACGGTTTAGGAAGATCTTTTGTTAGATCTTTTAATCTAGTACCTAATCCAGCGGCAAGAATAAAAGCTTTCATATCAATTTATTTTAGCAATCCTTTCTTTTAATATTTCAGTTAGGGATGACAAAATTTTAGAAATTGGTTTTAGTTCTTCGTACTTGCTAGAGGTATCAATCATATAATTTAGCAAAATTGGAAAATCATTTATTCTGTTTGTTCTATTTAAATCTAAATAAACTTTAGATAACTTTCCCAAGATTCTAAATTGCCTCTGAATACTACAATAATCTATATATTCAATTAATTTAATCATCGGTACTTTTAAATTTAAATGAAAATCAATTTTTCTTTGGTAATTTTCATACCAAGTAAAAATTTTTTCTTCGGGCCAAAAAAAATATAAGTCTTTAAACAAGGAAGCTAAATCTAGACCAATTGGTCCAATCACAGCATCTTGGAAATCTAGTACGCCAGTTTTATTATCTTTATATACTAAGTTTCTGCATTCAAAATCATAATGACATATTACTTTGGGTTGATTTAATAAATTCAAAGAAATTTGTTCATAAACTTTTCTTAAAGTTTTTGTTGCGGAATTATCGATCTTACTTTCTAAAAATTCATTTAAGAAAAATTCTTGAAACAAATTCCAATTATACAAAAGCAATTTATCATCAAAATGACTAAAAATATTTTTATCTAATTCCAGGCTTTGAATTTTAACCAGCTCATTAATAGCAAGATCATAATATAGATCTGCTTTTTCGTCGGACAAATTGAATTGGTACAGTTTGTCTCCAAAATCTTCGACTAATACCAAACCTAATTCTTCACTCTTAGAGAAAATAGTTGGGACATTTACTTGTTTTTTCTCAAAGATTTTAGCTTTCTCATAAAAAGAAGATACGCTTTCTTCAATTCCTGGTGGGACAACCATTAAAATTACTGAGGTTTCGTTTGAAAAAAAAATTCTATAAAAATCTCTCTGGCTTGACTCAAGTCTTAGTTTAGAGGAGCTTTTAATACCATTTTTTTCAATCAATTTTAGTTGCTTCAGAAGCCAACCTGACTGAGTATTGGAAAGCTTTTCTATCAAAGTTTCTAGCTATTCTTTGCAGCCTCTGGAGGCAAAATATCGTCTGGAACAAAGAAGTCTGGAGCCAGCTGATCAAATGGCACAGAAGCATATTTAGAAAAATCCGTTACTCCGTTTTCTGCTAAAAGATTATCATCTATACAAAAATTACCTGTAAATTCCTTTGAGGGCTTTGTTAAAATTACATATGCTGCATCTGCCATTATCTCAGGAGTTCTAGAAATGTTTGCCATTTCTTCTCCTCCTAATACGTTTTTAACTGCAGCAGTTGAAATAGCTGTTCTAGGCCAAAGGGCATTTACAGCAACGCCTTGTTCTTTAAACTCATCTGCCATTCCTAAAACACATAGACTCATTCCATATTTAGCTATTGTGTATGCAACATGGCCAGAGAACCATTTTGGATTCATATCCAAGGGTGGAGATAAATTCATAATATGAGGATTTTCAGATTTTAGAAGATGTGGAAGACATTTTTTTGATGTTAAAAAAGTACCCCTAGCATTTATTTGGTTCATGAGATCATATCTTTTCATATCTGTTTGGAGTGTATTAGTTAGTTGAATAGCACTTGCATTGTTAACACAGATATCTATACCTCCAAAATGTTCGGCGCCCTTTTCAACGCAATCCTCTACTTGTTCCTCAGATCTTATATCGCAAACTAAAGGAAATGCTTTTCCTCCTGCTTCTTCAATTTCCTCAGCTACAGTGTAAATTGTTCCTGGAAGTTTTGGGTGAGGTTCTGCAGTTTTTGCTGCCA
>OCZA010000320.1_pt1 | contig 17074 bp, 14 predicted proteins | sample 1539021 | NCBI WGS metagenome assembly OCZA01 (sample SAMEA2619376, study PRJEB22493) | marine metagenome | biome: marine biome (ENVO:00000447); feature: surface water layer (ENVO:00002042); material: "saline water (ENVO:00002010), including plankton (ENVO:xxxxxxxx)" | depth 5 m | reverse complement strand
AACCCAATATCCCGAACTTTTATCAGGATTGATATTTTTAATTGATGGAAGTCATCATGGAAAAGATTATGTTAGTTTAGGATCACAAAGATTAATGGATACCCAAATCTTTTGTAAAACACAGTTAGAAAAACAATATAATATTGAAAAATTATTCTGGCGTGAATTTATCAACAGGGTTGAAAAATTTCAGGATTATAATGGTAGCCTCAAATCACTTATTAATTATAGTAAGGTATGATTATGCTAATTAATTAAATAACTAATAAGTATTATACAGGAACAAACTTATATCCATTTCCATACTTGTCCAAATAACCAAACTTTGGCTCTAACATATGACCGCCAGAACAGATTATTCTATCATTACAAACCATATCAAATACTTGCTTTCTAGATTTTAGACCTTGTTCTACGTCGACGTCAAAAATTACAGAAATATTTGTATTAGCCAGTTGTAAATTTGGAGTATGAAGAACATCACCCATTTGAACAAAACTGTCTTTACCATCATCTATTCTAAATCCACAATGCCCTGGTGTGTGGCCAGGTAGAGGCACTGGATAAATCCCATTGATAATTTCTTGATTAGTTTTGATAGTTTTGACCCTTTCTCCATAAGCTTTAATTACCGCTTTATTTAAATCAGCAAAATTTTTCCCATTTATTTCAACATCCTCAAAATCATCTTTACTCCAAAAATTCAATTCTTCTTCTATTACACTAACTACTGCGTTAGAAAACATAGCCATGCCATCCTTATCAATTGATCCAGCCACGTGGTCAGGATGTAAATGTGTGAAAAATATGTCTGTTATGTCCTCAGGTTTCACATTAGCTTTTGCAATTTGTTCATGAATAAAACCACAAGTTGGTCCAAACAAATCTCTACACCCAGCATCAACTAATAAGATTTTTTCGCCTTTAAATATAAGATAAGCGTTTATTTCACTTAAGGTAAGTTGATTGTTTTCTTCGGCTACTTTGTTAGAAGTATCCTCATCCAAATTTAAAAGAATTTCTTTAGGTAAAGTTAAATCCCCATCTTTCAAAGCTATTATTTTGGTGGAACCTACCATTAATTCTTGTAAATCTGACATTTTCTTCTCCATTAATATAGTATTAAGGAAAAGTTTAAAAAAAAAATCTTCTCATTTCAATGCAAATTATAATTAAGGTTTTATAAAAATTCTGACTTAAATTGAGAGAGCTGTATTACCTCACTTGCAGGCTTGTCTTCTCTTAGTCTTTTAATACGAGGAAATCTTAAAGCAACACCTGATTTATGTCGATTACTTTCATTCACTGCATCAAACGCAATTTCAATAACAAACGTTTTTTCAACTTCCCTTACCGGGCCAAATTTTTTTATAGTATTATTTCGAACAAATTTATCTAAAACTTTAAGCTCATTATCATTAAATCCAAAATAAGCCTTACCAATAGGCGATAATTGATTGCCATTCCACAAACCAAACGTGAAGTCAGAATAGTAAGAACTTCTTTTACCATGACCTCTAATTGCATACATTAAAACAGCATCAACATTCTTGGGATCTTTTTTCCACTTATACCAATATCCTTTTGGTCGGCCAGGAATGTAAGATCCGTCTATTTTTTTTATCATTAATCCTTCATGTTGATCATCAATGATTTTATTTTTTTTGAAGTTAGATAATTCATCCCAACTACTAAATTTAATGACATTCGATAAATCAAAATACTTATTATTATTTTTTTTAAACCATTTTTCCAATTCAAAACGTCTACTTTTCCACGTTTTATCTCTTAAATCTTCATTGTTTAAATACAAAATATCGTACAACTTTATAAATGCAGGAAACTCGTCCATATGTTTTTGTGTTACTTTTTTTCTATTTAACCTTTGTTGCAGTGAATTAAAATTCATTGGTGTAAAATCTCTACCAACTAATAACTCACCATCTAAGATTACCATACTATCGCCACTATTTTTAATTTCAGGAAAGGATTGGCTTATATCGTCACCAGTTCGGGAAAAAATCTTTACAGAACTTTTACCTAAAATAATTTGTACTCTAATTCCGTCCCATTTCCATTCTGCTATAAACTGACTTGAAATAAGGGTTTTGAAGTCATTTTTTGATATAGGATTAGCAAGCATCATTGGGTTGAATGTTTTCAACAAATCTATCTTGGGCATAGGTCCTTCATTACATAACCAATTAAATAAATTATTATAAGGGGCCTCGATGCCATGCCATATTTTTTCAATATCATCTAATTTTTTATTACTGAATTTAGCTAGGGCAGTTTTTGCTAACCTAGATGATACACCTATCCTTAATCCACCACTAATTAATTTAATTAGTGCCCATCTTTCAGTTTCATTTGCTATAGACAGATAATTTTTAATAGTTTTATTAACATCATCTTTTTTTAAATTTCTTAATACATCTATTATTTCTGAAATACCTAAAAGAGAACCCAATTCCTTGTGAGGCCAAATTAAAGAAATTGTCTCAGCCAAGTCTCCGACATAGTCATATGAAAGAGTAAATAATTCATTATCGACATTTTCAAAAACAATTTCTTTAATTCTAGAAATAGGAATATTTCTTAATTCTAATTCATTTGTCAAAATAGCTAAGGTATATCCTCTATCTGGATCAGAGGTGTTTTGAAAATAATTAGATAAAATATCAATTTTTCTGTTTCTAGAGGATGTTAATAATAATTTATTTATCAATTCACTAAACTTCTTCACAATTGTTCCTCATCATCTCTTCCAGATAAGGACAAAGCTAAGCCGTTAATCTTATTCATTTTGCACCAATGAACTATTGCCTCTTCTCTTCCGTGTGTAACATACACATTTTCTGCATCAGTAAATTTAATGTATTTTGTTAACTCATTCCAATCAGCATGGTCAGAAATAATCAAAGGCAATTCAACTAAGCTTTGTTTAGCTCTTTGTTTTATAGACATCCATCCTGAAGCTTGACAAATTATGGGGTCTTCAAATTTTCTTGACCAAATATTTTTAATAGCGGAAGGAGGGGCTAGTATTATTTCTCCGTTATAATCTTTTTTTTTCGTGAGGTTAACTTTAGTAATTTTGCCTAAATCTATATTATTATTTTGATAATATTCGCATAATTTTTCTAAAGATCCATGAATGAAAATTTCTTTATCATAGCCTTGTTGTCTTAACAAATTTATAACTCTTTGTGCCTTTCCGAGTGCATACACGCCTACAAGGTGTGGTCTTTCTGAAAATAAATTTATCGATTTTAAGAGTTTTTTTATCTCTTCATTTTCATTTGGATGCTGAAAAACTGGAAGCCCAAATGTAGCTTCTGTTACCAAAGTATGACATTTTACGGGTTCAAAATCTTTGCATGTTTGATCACTTGTTGTTTTATAATCACCTGTGAAATTAATTTTTTCTCCTTTATATTCAGTTAAGACTTGGACGCTACCTAAAATATGCCCAGCTGGAAAAAATTTAATTAATACATCATTGATTTTGAGTGACTGATTTGTAGGTAATACTTGAAAATTTTCAGCACAATTTTCACCGTATCTAATTTTCATTATTTCTATAGTTTCTGAAGTAGCCAATACATTCTTATGACCGGGTTTCGCGTGATCAGCATGTCCGTGAGTTATTATTGCATTTTCTACTGGCTTATAGGGATCAATATGTGTATTTATTGGCTTTATATGTAAATTTTTGTCAATCCATTTCATATTTTTAATATATAATAATGTCAGAAAATTTAAAGCTTCAACCTATTCAAAACTGGTTAAAAAAAAATAACTGGTTCTTTTATGATCATCAGCTTGAGACTTTGAACCAGTCTATAAACGGACATGATATTTTACTAATCGCTCCTACAGGAGGAGGAAAGACATTAGCAGGATTTTTGCCCTCACTTCATGATTTAATCAATAACAAATTTCCAGATAATAAATTACATACGCTTTATATCTCTCCACTTAAAGCTCTAACTATTGATGTACACAGAAATTTAACAAACCCTATTGAAGATCAAAAATTAGATATAAGAGTTGAAACTAGGACAGGTGACACCTCAAATTATAAAAAGACAAGACAAAAAGAAGTTCCACCACATATGTTAATGACAACTCCAGAGTCATTAGCTCTATTATTAGCGGACACTCAAGCAAAAGAATATTTTAAATTTTTAAGATATCTAATCATTGATGAGATTCATAGTCTAGTAAACTCAAAAAGAGGGGATTTGCTATCTCTTAATCTTTCTAGACTAAATAATATTTCTCCAAATTGTAAAAGAATAGGTTTGTCAGCAACAATTAAAAATAAGAAATCTACACTTAATTTTTTATCACAGAAAAAAAATTCTAAAATTATTAATATTAGAGAAAAGTCATCTCCAAAAATTGAAATTTTAGAAACTGAAAATAGGGTTCCGTGGTCAGGACATATGGCTGGCTACGCTATTACAGATATATATAAAAAAATTAAACTTTCATCTATGACTATTTTATTTGTTAATACCAGAGCACAAGCAGAACTAGTATTTAATAAACTTTGGCAGGAAAATGAAAATAATTTAAAAATTGCTATACATCATGGGAGTTTACAAAAAGAAATTAGAAGAAAAGTTGAAAACTTGATGTCTTTAGGGAAATTAGATTGCGTTGTTGCAACTAGCTCTCTAGATTTAGGAATTGATTGGGGAAAAGTTGATTTAGTAGTCCAAATAGGGTCTCCAAAAGGAATAGCGAGGTTTTTACAGCGAATAGGTAGAAGTAATCATAGATTTGATGAACCATCAGAGGCACTTTTAGTTCCATCTAATCGGTTTGAGTATTTAGAATGTATTTCTACAATAGCTTCAATCAAAGCAAATTTGTTAGATGAAGTTAAAGATAAGGAGGGAAGTCTGGATGTGTTAGCCCAACATATTTTAGGCGTCGCTTGTAGCAATCCATTCCAAATTGATGATTTTTTTCTAGAAATAAAAAAGGCCTGGCCATTTCGAAACTTAAAAAAACAAACATTCTTAGATGTTTTAGAGTTTGTCAGAAATGGAGGATATTCTCTAAAGCATTATGAACAATATGCTAAGATAGGTATTAACAAAAATAATTTTTACGCAATAAAAAATAAAAATATAAGAAATAGATACAGGTTAAATGTTGGCACTATAGTTGAATCCTACATGCTTAAAGTAAAGCTAGGTAATAGAACGCTAGGACAAGTAGAGGAGTGGTTTATAGAAGGGCTAAATGAAGGAGATACATTTTTATTTAGTGGTCGAGTTTTAGAATATCAAAGCATCACAAATAATAATATCATTGTAAGATCTACAAATAGTGCACATCCTAAAATACCCTCATATGCTGGTGGTAGATTACCTTTAACATCAGAACTTTCATTTCAAGTTAGGAAGTTAATAAGTAAAAAAGAATATTGGAAACATTTTCCAAATCAAATTAGTGATTGGTTGAAATTACAGAATAAATTTTCAGGGTTACCTTCAGTAGAAGGACTTTTAGTAGAGACTTTTCCTCGCCATATCAAAAATAAAAAAAGATATTTTTTAATTTGTTATACTTTTGAAGGTAGAAATGCCAATCAAACACTTGGTTTTTTAATATCTAAAAAAATGCAGAGAATGGGTTATAAACCTATTAGCTTTGTAGCAACTGACTATGCATTAGCTATATGGTCAATGATCGAAGTTGAAGATATAAATATCATTCTAAATGAAGACATTATGCTAGACGACTTATATGAGTGGTTGGAGGAAACGCCTCTTTTAAAGAAAAACTTTAGAGATGCTGCCATCATATCTGGCTTAATTGAACGAACTATACCTGGACGAAAAAAAACAGGAAAACAAGTAATGTTTAGTTCTGATCTTATATTTAACGTTTTAAAAAAGCATGAGCCTAATCATATCTTACTACAAGTTGCTAGAAATGACTCATATAGGGGGCTTATTGATTTAGATAGATTAGGTGATTTTTTAAAAAGAATTAAAAATAATATTATTCATAAAAGATTAGATAGGATTTCTCCACTTGCAGTTCCATTAGTATTGGAAATAAATAGACAAACTATTGATAAATCAGAGGTTGACGAATATTTTCTTGAAGAATTGGAAAATGAAATATTAACTGAGGTTGGTTTGAATTGAAGACTTTAAATTTTTGTAATCATGGGCTACAGATATGTAAAGAGGGTGTTTTATTCTGGTTAGAAAAAGAAATAGCAATTGTATCAGACTTACATCTTGAAAAAGGTTCGAGCTATGCATCCTCAGGACAATATATACCTCCATATGATAGTGAAGAGACACTTCTAAAGTTATTAGATATATTAAATAATTATAGAGTTAAAAAAGTAATTTTATTAGGTGACACATTTCATGATAAAGATGCTTTTCTCAGAATGACGTCAAAAGTTAGGTTTTTATTTGAAGATTTTACCAAAAAGTATGAGGTTATATTTATCCTTGGAAATCACGAAAATAAAATTAAAATAGAAGGTATTAAATTTCACCAAGAATATATTGTAGATGACATTCATTTTCTTCACGAGGCAATTCAAAAGAATATAAATCAGATTTCAGGTCATTTCCATCCCGTGGCTTCAATAAAAGTAAGCTCAAAAAAAATTACAAGTAAATGTCTAATTCACTCAAATAATCATATAATTTTACCTTCTTTTGGGGAATTTACTGGAGGTTTAAATATAAATGATCCAGTTCTAAAACCATTTATTAGTGAGGACTACAATATTTATTTCTTAACAAAAAAATCTATTTATAAATTTTCAAACAAAGAGATTGAGTCTCAATATTAAAACGAATTTGGTATGATTTTTGCATCTCCATTAATTTTTAAAATGGAGTTTAAAATGTATGGGATTAAAGTTTGGTCATCTGACAACAAAAATGACTGGTATTTACTAAGAGATATGCATGATGGTATAGTGCATGTTTGGGATAAAAAAGAAGATGTACAACGCGTTCAACAAAATTTAAAATGTAATAAGTCTGCTATTACTAAAATTATGTCGAGTGTCATTATAGATAGGGCACTAAACAAGCGTAAAGAAATCGAACATTTAAAATATTTTCTCAAATAATAGATAGTATTAATTTAATTTTCTGTTTAGATAAATATTCTTTAGAAGGATAATTATTAGATGTTTATTTTTAGACAGAATATTTTTGGCATTGCAACAATAAGTGCCATAGTCATTTTATCAGTCTTATTAAGTAAATTTCTATCATCTAGTAATTTACTAATTTCGTCTGCCTTCCTATGTATTTTTACCGGATTAATTATAGGTAATTTTTTTTCTATTAATGAAAATACACTTCCTTTTATTAGTTTTTGTTTAAAAAAATTATTAAGAATTGGAATAGCTATCCTTGGTCTTAGTTTAAGTTTAACTGAACTTTTAGATTACGGATCTACTGCAATTATTTTAGTTTTATTAAATATTATAATAGCATTTTTAATAATAATGTTTTTATGTAAAATGTTTAATATACCCAGTAATTTAGGGTATTTAATTACAATGGGCACTTGTATATGCGGTGTAACAGCAGTTATAGCCACTTCTTCAATAATTAAATCTAATAAAGATGAAACTAGTTATGCAGTAGGAATAGTAACTTTATTTGGAATTTTAGCAGTATTTTTTTACCCTTATTTAGCTAATTATTATTTCAATCTATCTCCAGATTTTGCAGGTATATTTTTAGGTACAGCTATACACGACACAGCCCAAGTTAGTGCTGCAAGTGTTATTTATTCTGAATTATACAATACCCAGGAAGCTTTAAATTCGGCAATGACAACAAAGTTATTAAGAAACTCATTTTTGATTATTTTAATTCCACTTATTGCTTATCTCTATAATAGAAATCAAGCAGTTGATGTAAAAAAATCAATTAAAGATTTTTTTCCAATGTTTGTATTTGGATTTATTTTATTATCCATTTTTAGAACTTTTGGTGATCAATTAATCATGGATAGTAATTTGGTTCGTTATTGGGAAACATTTTTATTAATATCTAAACAGATATCGATTTATTGTATTTTATTTGCAATGGTTGCTTTAGGTCTACAAACCAACCTTAAGGGTATGTCATCATTAGGAGCAAAGCCTCTAATAATTGGATTTGCCGCTTCTACAACTGTTGGAGTTGTTAGTGTAATGTATCTTCTTTTAATATTACCTATGATACAACATTAATTAATAAGAAATTAATCTTAATTTTTTTATTACAAAAGTAATTATAATAGGAACTATTAGTGTTAATAAACATACAATAATTAATAGAATTCCAAGTTCAGAATAATCTGCAGGAATTTTTATTTCACCTTGCTCGGTCTTTACTTCTCGTGTAATCACAAAAATTTGATTCAAATATTTAGTTCCTAAATTACTAGCTGAAAGTGCTAAATTAGTAAAACTTGCAAGTATTGCGAAAAAGGTTGCTTTGAGGTGACTAGGTGCTGATTGTGCTATCCATGCGAGTATTGGTATCATCGACACCTGACCAAGTGGACTTTCTAAAGCAGTATTAAATATAGCTATAAAGCGCTCATCCACTATTCCGCCAGTTAGTTTAGATGTATATTCATGAAACCCATAATACATTGCAATTGAAGGTAATATAAAAATTGAGCCTGCTACAGAGAGGATAATAATCAGTCTAGACATAGAAGATTTTTCCATGAGAGGTCTCAAAATAAAAATACCAAAAATTGTTAGAAAAGATGCTATTAATCCAAGTAATGATAGAAATTCTTGGTCGAATTTTAATACATCTATTTCAAACCAACTGCCTCCTTGACCAACGCCAGGCATCGCTCTAAACACGAAAATAATAATTGCTGTCCCTAACAGCATTCTTTTTGCTTTTGTATCTAACTCATTAGATAATTTAATGAGTAACAATAATATTATTCCAAATGATCCCACGAAGACAATTTCTTGAGAAAACTGGATCTTAGAAGTACCTATAAATAATGTGAATAAAACAAAAATAATTGAACCGATAATAATTAATAGGTTTGGTTTTGTTAGTTCTGGACTAATAAATACCATTCCCTTTGCCTTAAGGGGAGCAATGCCATTTTTAATAAGAGAATTTAATTTATTTTGTTTGTTTATATAAGCTAGAAAAATTCCTGAAATCGAAATAAGTGGAACAATTAAAGAGTATAAATAAATTTTTCCATATGCATTAATTTTTTCCAACTCAGTCATTTCTGAAGAGTCAGCAAAAACTATTAAATTGAGCATCGATACAAGTAGTGTTCCAAAAATAATTGATACTCTACCAAGAAGTTGCATAGAAACATTCATAGACTTCAGATCTTTAAAATCTATTTCTTCACCATTATCATCTATTTTTGGAACTGCTTCAACCGTCATAGCGTCCGCAACTACGTCTTGTAAAACAAAACCAATCGGAGCTAATAAAGATGAAATAACAAACCATGTTTCAGCGTTTAGTAGTAAAATCATTTCCGATTTATACTGAATAAGACAATACATAATTATGCTACTAGCTGCCATTACTAGGGCTCCTAGTATTACAAGAATTGATTTAAACTTCCAAAGAATGTCAACCAAGTGTCCCAATGGCATTTTTAATACCCAAGGAAGTCCGGCCCAAAAACCTAATCCAGCAAGAAATACTGCCGACAAATCCAAATATTCTTTTACAAAAAAAAGACCAACTATATTTGTAATTCCTGACACTCCAGCAGCGAGATAAATCATTAATGGCGGAATAAATGAAAATTTAAAAGACCCAAAAATTTTATTTATAATAGTCATTTTTTTAACCAAAAATTTATATCATTTTGAAATGAATTAGTTCATGTTAATAGATGAAACTGTACTAAAATAATAAGGAGATACTAGTACATGTCAAATAATGATATTGACCGTAAAATAGCAGTAATATTTGCCACTGATTTAGTTGGCTATAGCAAACACATGGAAAAAGACGAGAATGCTACATTACGAGGTCTTCGTGAATGTAATAAGATTATAGAAACCATTATTAAAAAACAAAAAGGACGTATTTTTAATACAGGTGGAGACTCTGTATTTGCCGAGTTTCCAAGTGCTGTTGCTGCAGTTGACACAGCAGTTGAGTTCCAAAAGCAGATTAAGGATCGGAATGAGAAAGATACAACAGATATTAAACTAGAATATCGTATTGGTATCAATATGGGTGACGTTGTTAAAGAGGGTGATAACCTCTTGGGTGATGGTGTAAACATTGCCGCGCGATTAGAAGCCCTTGCACAATCTGGTGGTATAACCATATCAAAAAATGTTTATGATTTAGTGGCCAATAAGACAAAGTATGAGTTTAATGATCTAGGAATACAAAAGGTCAAACAGAACCAGTTTCATGCCTACGATCTGTTATTGGATCCATCACAAAAGAGAAAGCTTAAAACACAATCATCTAACACGAAGTTAATAGCTATGATAGGTGGAGCTGTAGCTGCTGTATTTATAGGATTATTTTTCTCAGGTATTTTAGATACAGAACAAAAACTTGATAGTAGTAAAATAGTTATCTTGCCATTCAAGAGTCTGAGTGAAACAAAAAAGGAAAAATTGCTAGCATTAGGTATATCTCAAGATTTAGGATCAAAGTTAACAAAATCATCTAACTCATTAAATATATTAAATTTAACAAAAGCTCCAAAAGACTTAATGGATGTTTCGAAATCTACTAATGCATCTTATTTAGTAGATGGAAATATCATGCAGATTGATAATATGCTGCGGGTAAAAGTAGATCTAATTGATGGCAAAAATATATCAAATATTTGGTCAGAAACGTATGACAGAGACTTAACAGGTAAAAACATATTTAAATTACAAGATGAGATTATTAAACAAATTATAAATGAATTAGTCGGAGCAGGGGCTGTATTGTCAAAGGATATAAACAAAAAAATTGCTTCCTCCAGTACAGATGACATATCAATTTATGAGTGTATAAATTTTGCTAGAGGTGCTGTTACCCCAACTTTAAATCCAAAAGCAATAGAATGTTTGCAAAATTCAATAAAAAAAGATCCTAACTATGCTGATGCATGGATATGGCTAGCTGATCGAAAAAGAGCACAACATTCCTCCTTTTCAATGACTGATAAATTCAAATATATGTTAGATGATGCTTCTAAAGAAATTGATAAAGGTTTAATATTAGATCCTGAGCATGCTTTTGGTTATGCTGCAAAATTGCAGATTGAATTCTATAATAATAATTGGGAAGAAATGTTTAATGTTGCTGAAAAAGCTTATAAATTAGCAGGCGACAGACCTCATTTACTTGGTAAAATTGGATATAGTTTAGCTTACGGTGGAGAATGTGAGAAAGAGGATGTATTTGCCAGTACTGAAAAATTTCAAATAGTTAAAAAAAATAGATGTCAATTTCAAAGAGGATGTTGGGAAATAGGTAAAAAAGCTTATGAATTGGATATTGGAAATTATGCGACTTGGGATAACTATTTGTTAGCTCAATGTTATCAAACAAGTGGAGAAAAAGAAAATGTTATCCGTGTTTTAGAGCCTTTACAACATAAAAACTTTGTTTGGTGGAATTTACATTTAGGTTTAGCTTATGATTCTTTGAAAAAATTTGATATTGCTAAAAAGCATTTAGATTTTGTTAAAAAGTTTTTAAAAGAAAATCATTTATCTAAAATAAAATTTGCATTTACCAAGCAAAATCAACATCTAAATACCTATCCATACATTACTAATAATTTGAAAAAATATGGTTTTGAATAAAAGATTTACTTTTTCTTATTTAACTCTTCTTTAAGTTCAGACATTTGTTTTTTTAAAATTTCAATTTCGTCTTTGTCACTCAGTGACGATTTTTCATTAGAGGGATTTTCTGTAGTTTCTTTTTTATCCCAGGGATTTAGAAAATCTTTCATCAATTCAAATTGTTTTGACTGCCAATCTTGCATTAATTCTGAACTGGATTTGTCCGTGAATGGATTGACACTTTTAGTGTTGAGATGTTTTAAAAATTCACTTTGTTGGTTTTGGTAGAACTCAAATGTTTTAGCCACCATGTCTGGCATGATTTTTTCTGTTGCATTGCTATAACTTTTAATTATTTCAGTCAACATATTCTCTGGAAGTACGTTACCATCTTTGTTTTCAATATCAGAGATTATTTGAAGAAGATATTGTTTAGTTAAATCTTCACCAGTTTGCTTATCAATTATTTTTATATTTTTACCACTTTTAATAAGTGTTGATATTTCCTCAAGTGTAACATATTCACTTGAATTGGTATTATACAAACGTCTGCTTGAATATCGGGTTATCAATATTTGTTCTTCAGACAAAATTTATTGCCTCATAAATTTAAAGTTAGAAACTAGTAAAGAATATTATATCCTTTACTAGTTTCTATGATAAATTATTCTGAAGATGTCACAACAGTTTTATTTGATGTTTTTTTTGCTGTTTTAGTCATTTCTTCGTTCATTTCTTTTCCAGCAGACATATATAAATCTATAGTATCCAATTGAGCCTTTTTTGCTATTTCAGCAAATTCAGCTATATGTTTTGGAGAAGATTGTGTTTGTTGAGTAACAAAATCGTTTATTACTTTTGAATAGTCGCTTGGATTTTTCTGTGTCTTAGTAAATGTTTCTAGTGAATTCAATGTTTCTTTAGACCATTCTTGGCTAAGCTCTGTATTTTTTTTAATTGTTTCCAATGCGATTTTTGATAACTTTGAATTGAATTCAAGTATACCATCTAAGGAATGTGAAGACAAAAAAGGGTTTTGAGTAGAAAACTTCTCAAAATTTTTTGTGTATTCGTCAAATGTAAACATAAAGTGCTCCATAATTTGATTAATATAAATAATATATATGCCGCATTGCAGAAATTGTCAATAGAAAAATGCTGCAACTGCAAATTATTTATTTTTCTTTTTTACATAACGTCCTGGAGCAGGTTCTATTTCAGTAATTCCAATCATTTTAGTTGAAATTATTTTCTCTGCTAAAAATTGTTTTTTCCATTCATACCATTCATTCCACCAAGAACCATTTTTATTAATAGAACTATTGAACCATTTTTCAGGAGTTGAATAATTTTCATTATTGATCCAATACCCGTATTTATTAGAATGTTCTGGATTAATTATTCCTGCAATATGTCCGCTTCCTGCAAGAATAAATACTTTTTCTCCAGAGGTTTTACTCAAACCGTTAAAAGATGATTTCCATGGAGCTATATGGTCATTAAAAGTTCCAATAACTATAATAGGTTGCGAAATTTGTTCTAAATTAACTTTTTCACCTAAAACTTCTAGCTTACCTTTTGAGAAATCGTTATTTTTATAAAATTTTTCTAAATATTCTAGAGCCATTTTCCCAGGTAAATTTGTTGAATCACTATTCCAATATAACAGGTCAAATGGTGGAGGCTTTTTACCCATTAAATATGACTTTACTGCAGGACCATAAATTAGGTCATTAGACCTTAAAAAACTAAATGTTTGGGATAAAAAATCACCATCCATAAAACCAAGATCATCAATTTGATCTTTAATTGTATTTAAATACTCATCTGAAACAAATATTGATAAATCCCCTGGATCTTCAAAATCAGTAAGAGTAGTAAAAAAAGATGCTGACTTAATATATTCTAATTTTCTTGCATTTAGATAACTCAATCCTGTAGCTAATAGTGTACCTCCAATGCAATAACCGATTGAATTTATTAAATCTACAGAATAAAACCTTCTAGTTTGTTCAATAGCGTCCAGTAAACCATCTTTAAGATAATCATCATAACCTATTTCAGAATGACTGCTGTCAGGATTAACCCAAGACATTAAAAAAACTGGAATACCCTTGCTCAATAAAAATTTAATAAAACTATTTTCTGGTTTTAGATCTAAAATGTAAAATTTATTTATCCAGGGAGGAATTATTAATATTGGTATTTGATGTGATATTTCTTGAGTTGGTTTATAGTAAATTAATTGATATAACTTATTTTCATAGATTACGGATCCTTCGGCATTAGCAATATTTTTCCCTATCTCAAATGCAGTTTCATCAGTAAGAGAGACATTAAATTCACCATCATTCTTTTCAAGATCATCAACTAAATTTTCTAATCCATTCACTAACGACTGACCCTTAGTTTCCATAGCCTCTTGAAGTGCGTCTGGGTTTGTCATTAGAAAATTTGTGGGAGAAAAAAACTCCAGCATTTGCTTTGTAAAAAAAGTAATTTGTTTTTGCTCAGGATGACTAAGACCGTCTATTCCCGTAATAGTTTCCTGAATTATATCTGAAGAAGTAAGATATTGTTGCTTTATCATTTTAAAATATGGATTTTCTTCCCACGTAACACTTCTAAAGCGTTTATCATTTTTTTTTGAATTATTATTTTCTTGCTTGAGAAAATATCTTTGGACATCTGACCACGTTTCTAAAGATGATTTGTAATACTTAACTTGGTTTTCTATTAATTTAGAAGGGTTTGAAAGTATTTCAGAAAAATATTTAGCTGCAGCTTTATAGTAAAGATCTTGATTTGGTTGAGTTATTTGTTGCTTCTTAGATTTAGATGCTATTATAAATACTAATCTTTTTGTAAGAACATCAACTTTTTCTAAATTTTTTTTGAGTTCATCAAAATCAAAATTTTCGTATTGATTTTTATTATCCTTCAATTTATTTGCCTTTGTGAGTTTTTAATCATAGTGTTATAATAAGTTAACTAGTTAATTTTTTAAAGGGGTAATAATGTTATCGCCAACACAATCTTATGATCTTTTTGAAATTAACAAACAGTATTATCAGTGGCTTGCGTCTTCAACTAGAACATTTTGGAACAATCCTATATTTGGGTTGCTTCCAAGTCCATTGCCCCCTGCCTTTGCTGCGTGGGGAAAGGTAACAGAGCATTCATTATCTAGAATATCTTCAAAACCAGATTGGGGTATTTCTTCATATATTTCTGGAAATAAAGAATATTATGTTAATGAAAAAATTATAATGGATTTTCCTTTTTGTAATCTTATAAAATTTGAAAAAGAAAATAATAATAATAAAGAACGAAAAGTACTTATAATTGCTCCAATGTCAGGTCATTATTCTACTTTAGTTCGAAATACAGTTATATCGCTTTTGCCTGATTGTGATGTTTACGTTACCGACTGGAAAAATGCGAGAGATATTCCCAGTTCACATGGAAAATTTGATATAGAAGATTTTACAAAATATTTAATAAATTTCTTTAAAAAACTTGCTCCAAAATTAAATGTTATCGCAGTATGTCAACCAGCTCCATTAGCATTAGCAGCGACAGCTTTTCTTGCTAAAGAGAAAAAGTTTGTCCCATCTACTCTAACTTTAATAGGAGGACCTATTGATCCAGAAGCAAATCCAACAGCAGTCACTGATTTTGGAAACAAAATACAGATGGATAAATTAAAAAATACTATGACCATGTCAGTAGGTGTAAATTATAAAGGTGTTGGTAGGATGGTCTATCCTGGTATAATTCAAATTTTATCTTTTTTATCAATGAACCCACAAACCCATCAAAAAGCTTTCCATGATCAGATTTTAAGAGAAATAAATGGTGAAGCATCTGAAGTAGATAGACACAATACTTTTTATGATGAATATTTAGCAGTTATGGATATGACAGCAGAGTTTTATCTATCCACAGTTGATAGAATTTTTAAAAACAGAGAAATCGCACTAAATAAATTTTCAATTGATAATAAAAAAATTGATATAGAAAATATTCAAAATACTGCTGTATTTATAATAGAAGGTGCTAATGATGATATTTCAGCACCTGGACAATGCTTAGCTGCAGTGAAATTATTGAAGAAACTACCAAAAAATAAAAAAATCTCTCATTTACAAAAAAATGCTGGTCATTATGGAATTTTTAGTGGAAAGGCATGGAGAAATGAAATAAAGCCAAAATTTTTAAAGTTTCTAGATAATAATAATTATGATTGTTAGAACGTATATTTTGGTTAATTTTTAATCATTTTTTTTTAGTTTAATTAGACATTAAGTCTCTAGTTTACCATTTTAGTATTTATCTTTAATGAATGTATCAAATTGAGGTTTGATAAATGATTAATATGAATAATTTGCCATCTGATAATAATAAAGACTACCTGGTTGGAAAAGTTGCTATTGTAACTGGAGGTACTAGAGGTATTGGAAAAGGTATATGCGAAATACTTAATCAAGCTGGTGCAAAGGTTATTGCTGGTTATGCAAAAGATGATAATCAAGCAAACATTTTTAAAACAGAAACTAATATAGAAGTTTTGAAATGGGACGTATCAAATCATAACTCTTGCATTGATGCTGTTGAACAAATAATAAAAACTTATGGGACTGTCTCTATTCTTGTAAATAACGCTGGTATTACAAGAGACAGAACTATAAAAAAAATGACCCCAAGTGATTGGCAGGAAGTTATTGATACAAATCTTGGATCTGTTTTCAACATGACTAAAGCTTGTTGGGAAGAAATGACAGTTAGAAAGTTTGGAAGAATAATTAATATATCTTCAGTAAATGGACAAGCAGGACAATATGGTCAAATTAATTATTGTGCTGCAAAGGCAGGAATTGTTGGAATGACCAAAGCCATAGCGTTGGAAGGTGCCAGATATAATATAACAGCTAATACAGTTGCACCTGGTTATGTTGACACTGAAATGGTTGCCTCTGTACCAGAGAATGTTTTAGAAAAAATTGTAAGCACAATCCCTGTGGGAAGATTAGGTCATCCAATTGAGATAGCGAGAGCAGTTTCATTCCTAGCAAGGGAAGACACACAGTTTGTAACCGGGTCAACTATCTCTATAAACGGTGGCCATCATATGTATTAATATTAAATTATAATTACTAGTGTTGAATATATCCGGCTTCGATTGTTAAATTATCTTTAACATGTTTTTCAGGTGTTTTTATTATATTGTTTGGTCTTATTTCACTAAGAAAAACTGGAAGTGGT
>OCZA010000316.1_pt1 | contig 17165 bp, 22 predicted proteins | sample 1539021 | NCBI WGS metagenome assembly OCZA01 (sample SAMEA2619376, study PRJEB22493) | marine metagenome | biome: marine biome (ENVO:00000447); feature: surface water layer (ENVO:00002042); material: "saline water (ENVO:00002010), including plankton (ENVO:xxxxxxxx)" | depth 5 m | reverse complement strand
ATATCTATTACAAATAAAATTTTATCTGCTTCTATTAAAAAATTTTTTACTTTTGACTGAAATTCATTATTTAAGAAATCTGGGTTATCATCCAGTCCTGGTAGATCTGATATAACAATTTCTTTATCGTTAACATTGATTTTTTTACTAACTTTGTCCCTTGTAGTATTTGGCTTTGAGCCAACTATTGATGTTTTGTTTTTAGACAATGTGTTAATAAGTGTTGATTTACCTGAGTTAGGTAAGCCAATCAGAATTACTTCATTATTTTTGTTTTCATTCATATTTTAAATATAGCTAATCTTATTTTATGGTAAATAAGCTCTATGTTGTAACTCCAAGAGGGTTTTGTGCTGGCGTAGAAATGGCAATAAAAGCCTTGACCTGGATGCTAAAAATATACGACGAACCTGTGTATTGTTATCACGAAATTGTACACAATGATTGGATCGTAGAGAAATTCAAGAAAAAAAATGTAATATTTATTGAAGATACTGATGAATTACCTAAAGATTCAATCGTAATGTTATCTGCGCACGGTACTGCACCTGATATTGAAAAAGAATTTAAAAATATATCATTAACAAGCGTTAATTCTGTATGTCCATTAGTAACTAAAGTTCACCATGAAGCTAAGAAATTTAGTGAAAATGGAAAACAGATAATATATGTAGGCCATAAAAATCATGATGAAGCAATTGGAGCATTGGGAGTAGCACCTGAACATATGCATTTAGTCGAGTCTGTTGATGACATTAAAAATATTAATTTTCAGGATAAAGAAGTTGCATTACTTGCTCAAACTACTCTAGCCATGTCTGAATGGGAGCCAATATTAAATAAAGTAAAAGAAGACTTTGATAATTTAGATCTTCCAAGAAAAAGCGATCTTTGTTACGCAACTACAAATCGTCAAAAAGCTTTAATTAACATTTCAAGTAATGTCGATGTTGTACTTGTTGTAGGGTCAAGCACTTCAAGTAATACTAAAGCATTAGTGACAACCATAAAAAACTTAGGAAAAGAAGCCTACAGAATAGAGACTTTAAATGATTTAGAAGATATAAATTTAGAAAATAAAGATGTAGCCATTACTGCCGGCGCATCCGCACCCGAACATATTGTAAATGAGATATCCAATTTTTTAAAACCTAAAAACTTTGAGTATTATATAGACACAGATGAGGATGAATACTTCCCACTTCCAAAAGAGCTTAGAGCAAATATTTCATCTCTTTCAAGATTGCTTGTAACAATGTTTCCCAGTAATAAGATAGAAGCTAAAAATAGTATCTCGAAAGATAAGAGTTGGTCAGCTACTGAAGCCCTAGCTTCTCTATAATCAAATTAATTGTTTCTTGAAGAGTTGAATCTGTATTGTTTATTACTAAAGCTCCATCGGGAACTTTTAATGGAGAAATCAATCTATTTGAATCTTCTAAATCTCGTTTTTTTAAATCAGATACAGTTTCATTCATTTTTGACTGATCCTCTCTTCTTTTACCTCTAGTTATCAAATCAGCATCTAAATATATCTTATATTTTGCATTTTGAAATACGACACTACCCATATCTCTTCCTTCGATAACTAAAGATTTATCTAAAGATTGATAATATTTTAATAAACTTTCTTTAACATAATTTCTAATCTTCTCTTCCTTGGCAATTTTAGAACTAGTTATTGTAACTTCATTTGAATACAAGTCTTCCGAACTATATGTTTCTTTATTTACGTAACAAATACCATCTAATATCTCAATATCATATTTTCCATAATCCTGATCAATATTTTTATTTATAAACATAGCTAGAGATCTATAAACATTTCCACTTGAAAAAAAATTACACTTGAGAATATCAGCTAAATGTTTGCCAATTGATGTTTTACCCACTCCTGATGGACCATCAATTGTAAGAATGAACTTTTCCATAATCTAATACTATATTTTTTTCATGAATTAATTTCTCTTAATTCACCTATTTTTAAATTTCCTAGTTTGTAGTCACCAATAGAAACTCGTTTTAAAGTCATAATCTTTATATTATTTGAATCGAAAATTCTTCTAATCTCTCTATTTTTACCAGTTTTTAAAGAAACTTTATATGTTAACCTTTTGAGTTTTTGAATATCTAAAATTCTTAGATATTCTCCTTTATCAACAACAGTTTTATTAAATTTTTGAAGGTTGATCGGGTTACTAACACTTACAATATATTTTTTTATCAATCCTTTAGAGGGGTGAATTGTACTGTTAAGCCAATCGCCGTCATTACTAAGAAGCATTAATCCTTCCGAATTCTTATCGAGTCTCCCATTGAACTTAAGTGACTTATCCAGAATTATTTCATATATAATTTTTGAATTACTCTGGGCTTTGTGAGAACAAATATAGCCTTTTGGCTTGTAGAACTTATAGTATTTAAATGTTATTGATGATTCTATTATTTTTGAATCATATGAAACTTTATCATTAGTAAATACTTCATCTCCTAGTTTTGCAAGCTTTCCATTTATTTCTACTTTGTTTAAACGTATTAATTCATCGGCTTTTCGTCTAGAGGTATTTAAATGAAGAGCTAAAAATTTATTTATTCTCAATTATTCTTCTTCTGCAGGTGACGAAAAATATTCACCAATACTAGGAAGTTCATCAATACTTTGAAATCCTGTTTTTTCTAAAAATATATCTGTCGTTGTATATAGAATTGGGTTTCCTGGTACATCAAGTTCTCCCGATTTATGTACTAACCCTCGAGACTCAAGAGTTTTAATAGATGATTCTGATTCCACTCCCCTTATCTCAGAAACTTTTAATTTAGTAACTGGTTGTTCATAAGCAATTATTGCTAAAGTTTCTAATGCCGGTGTTGATAAACCCTTCAAAATAGAAGGTGGTTTTACAGAATCAAGAAATTTTGGAATATCATTTACGGTAACTAAATCAGATTTTATTAAATCAAACCGTATATAAAATCCAAATTCTAAATTTTCAAGATCATTATTTATTTCTTCAAATAAATTTATTAAATCTTTCTGTTGAATTTGTAATAATTCATAAAAATATTCATTTTCAACTGGACCGTCACTTACCAATAACGTGGCTGAAATAATTTTTTTATTGTTCATAGTTTTTCTCAATTTTAATTAAATCATTATTATTTAATTGTTCTGCTTTTACAAATCCCCATCTTATTGCTTCTAATAATGCTAAAAACACTGCGACAGCTTTTTCTGAAGAATCAACTTCTGAAACCAATTCTTCAAATGAAGTGTTTAGCTTTTTATCAACTTTTGATAATAAGTCATTAATTGCCTGGTCGATATCCGGTAAGTCATATTCTATATGATCAAATCCTTTTATAGACTTATATCTTTGAAATACTTCTTCGGCAGTACCGTTGAAATTATTAATATCAATCGTTACTTCAATATCAGGTTTTTTATATAGGTTTAAAGTTTGATAATATTTGAAAGCACTAATTGATGTTTCATTTTCTCTTATTCTTGAAGCCAACGCAATACCCACCTCTGAAAAAGCTTTAAATTGTAAAAGTCTTGCAAATGCTAAATCTTTATCTTTTATAAGCTGAATTTCATCAAGCCAATCAACATTTTCATTTTGAGGAATTAAACTTTTTGCTTTTAGTTCAAAGAGTGACGCAACAAGAAGTACTATTTCAGAGAAACTATCAATATCTTTTCTAACATGATCTAAATTAAGTGAATTAAATAGATTTGTTAAATTAGTATTTTGTTTTGTATTATTATCATCGGAAAAATCGATTAATAATGTTTTAAGATTAGATATTAACTCTTCAAGTTGCATTAATAATCAGTCTTATCCAATACAAAATGTTTATTCTCTAATAATTCTTTTTCATAATATTTCAAAACTTTATCGTCAATGGAGAGTTTTTTCATTTGCTCTAATCCAATTCTTTCATGATTGAGATAAATTTTTGACTTTTGATTATTTACAATATTTAATTCGGAAAAAATTCTAAATAACCATGAAAAATTTCCTGCTGATTTTCCAATGTCATGCAACAAACATAGGGTATATAAATCATTAAGAGACTCTAGTTCTTTAAGAGAAAGTATTTCATCATCAAGGGTTTTATTAATAGTTCTTTCAAGCACTTCAATAGAGTGATGTCTGTCCTGCATCGATAATTGCCAAAAAAGTCTAGTTAAATCGTCATTATTGAATTGTTCTTTTACTTTTAACTGATCTTCAACAGAAATATGTTTGTAAAATAGAAATCGTATTGCTCTTTTAATTTTCAAATATGTTTTCATGCTCTTGGATGACTTTCTTTAAAAATTTCAACTAAAAATTCTTTTGTTAATTTAGTATAAATCTTCGTTGTAGAAACAGATGTATGTCCCAAAAATTCTTGAAGGGTTCTTAAATCACATCCTGCTTCCAACATATGTGTTGCAGCACTGTGTCTAAGGGTATGAGGATGTACTGATGAATTTATACCTGATAATAAAGCAGTTTTTTTAATTAGTCTAAATACAGCAGATCTATCTAGTTTCTTTTTATTTTTAGATATAAATAAATAAGATTCATTACTCTCGAATTCTTTTCTTATTTTTAAATAAGATTGCAATGTTTCATTTAGTTCACTACCGATAGGTACAATTCTTTGTTTTGATCCTTTTCCTTGTAATTTTACAAAATTATCATCAAAATCAATATCTGAAATTTTGACATCCGTTAATTCAGAAACTCTACAAGCTGTAGAGTACATAAAATCGATAATGGCTTTATTTCTAGCATTTAAAAAATTATCAAAGTCATACGAATCTATCATTTTTATAATATCAGATACTGCAAGCGTCTCAGGAAGATAGGAACCAGTTTTTAATGATATTTTTTCAATATTTATTTGTTTTGATAAATTAACTGAATTCGACCATTGAACATACTGATTGATTGATGATATTTTTCTAACTTTTGAATTTTCAGATTGATTTTCATTGGAAAGTAAAGTTATATACTTTTTTAAAGATTCATTACTTATTTCATCTCCTTCAAGAAATTGTAAAAATTTAAGAATATCTGACTTATAAGCTTTTATAGTATTGTCTGACAAACCTTTGTTAAATTGTAGGTAGTTACAAAAGTCTTGAACTAAAGCAGATTTACTTTTTTTTGACTGTTTCTGAGACAATATTATTAGATTCCGATGATTTAGTTTTTATAGATGAAGCAATAAAATCATTGAATAATGGTGCAGGTTCCCACGGTCTAGATTTAAATTCCGGGTGAAATTGTGAAGCAACAAAATAAGGATGATCTTTTATTTCAATCATTTCAACTAAATTATTATCTGGTGAAACCCCACCAATAATCAAACCATTTTCAATCAATTTATCTCGATATTTATTATTTACTTCATAGCGATGACGATGTCTCTCATAAATTACTTCGTCACTATATATTTTCGATGCAATGGTATCTGGATTGATTTTACAAGGATAAGTTCCTAGTCTCATCGAAGCTCCCACATCATCTTTATCTAGATCTTGGTTCGGTAATAGATCAATTACATAATTCTTCGTATTTTGAGAAAATTCTGAAGAATTTGCATCAGATATTCCACAAACATTTCTTGCAAATTCTATTACTGCACATTGTAACCCTAAACAAATTCCTAGAAAAGGAATCTTGTTTTCTCTGATGTACTGTATTGCTGATATTTTTCCTTCTATACCTCTATATCCAAAACCTCCCGGAACTATTACACCATCCATGTCAGCAAGTGAATCTAATTCAAAATTATCTGCATCTATCCAGTGAAGATCTAGTTTCACATTGTTTTGTAAACAAGAATGCTTTAACGATTCAACAACTGAGAGGTAACTGTCAGGTAATCCAAAATATTTACCAAGTATTGCAATTTTTACCGTGTTTATAGCATTCTGTTTTAAATCAACCATTGTTTTCCATTGGGATAAGTCTTGGGAGTTTGAATTAAGTTTTAAACGATCATTCACAGCATTATCTAATCCTTCGTCAAACATTCTTAATGGTACTTCATAAATATCATCCAAATCAGGAGCATTGATAACATTCGATAAAGATACATCACAAAATAATGAAACTTTACTTTTTATTTCTTCATTTAATTCTCTATCAGATCGTAGAACTATCAAATCTGGAGAAATTCCGGCTGCTCTTAATAAAGTTACTGAATGTTGCGTTGGTTTAGTTTTCAACTCTGTACTTGGTCCAATAAATGGAACCAAAGTAACATGTATAAACATGACATTTTCACTTCCTAATTCTTTTCGAATTTGACGTGCGGCTTCTAAAAATGGAAGGATTTCAATATCACCAACAGTTCCACCGATTTCGGTAATTTGTACATCTATATCATTTGAAATCCCTTTAATTCTTCTTTTGATTTCATCTGTAATATGAGGAATTACTTGAACTGTTGCACCTAAATAGTCACCTTTTCTTTCACTCTCAATAACTTTTCTGTAAATACTCCCTGTAGTGACATTAGAGTCTTTTCTTAAATTGACACCTGTAAATCTCTCATAATGACCTAAATCTAGATCAGTTGTAGCTCCATCTTCTGTTACAAATACTTCCCCATGTTGAAATGGATTCATTGTATCTGGATCTACATTTATATATGGATCTAGTTTTTGATTAATTACAGATAATCCACGAGATTTTAGTAGGTTTCCAAGAGATGCAGATGTAATCCCTTTTCCAAGACCAGAGACTACACCACCAGTTACAAAAATGTATTTGGTCACATTGAAACTTTAACAGGTAAAGAATTAAATCAAAGTACTATCTTAAAATTTGATTAAGAAATAAATCAAGTTTTGGATTGTTATCAGTGCCTAAAATTTTTACTGATTTATTAGATAAATTATAAGAATATTTAGTATTTTCAGTATTTTTTTCTTGTATCTCTGCAACACCATCAAATTGTATTGCATAATTTTGATTTTTGTTAATAGATATATTTATAAGAGAATCTTTATTTACTACAATCGATCTTGGAAATTTGGAAAAAGGTGATATTGGAGTTATCGAGATTACATCAATATCATTTTGAATAATAGGACCACCTGCAGAATAATTATATGCTGTTGAGCCAAGCGAGGTTGATAAAATGATTCCATCGCCTCTTAGTTTAACCTTTTGTTGGTATGTTTCGATTTCCAAATCAAGTATCCTAGTTGGAGAATTTTTTATTATGACTACTTCATTAAATGAAGGGAAATCTTGATCTTCATTTTGAATAATTGCTTTTCTTTCAACAAATTCATAATTGCTACCATTCCAATCATTAAGTATGGATTGAAAATTATCTGGAGAACTAACTAAATATCCCAGTCTGCCAGGTCCAATATTTATTAAGGGACTATTTAATTGCCATGCAATTCTCATAGCTTTTAATGCAGTGCCATCTCCACCTATGCTTATAACCAAATCAATTTTGTTACTTCTGTATTTTTCATCTTCCAGTGAATCAATTTCATGAGTTGCATAATTAAATTTATTTTTATCCAAGATTTTAAATATATCTTTTGATATTTTTTTTGATAGATACTTTTTTGATGAAATTATTAATAAATTCTTCACTAGGATATATTATACGTATCTTGTTAGGAGTACAAAGTGATACCAATATCAGATATAAATCCCCCGAAAAATAATCCGGTTATCTCAAGAATTTTTATATTTCTTTCAATATTGGTATACGTTCTAATTCAACCAAGAAACCCCAATGAACTTTTTAATTTTTTCTATGAATTTGCTGCAATTCCATGCGAAGTCTTTAACAATCAACCCCTATCTTTAGATCAGTATTACAACAATGAATGTACATTAAAAAGTTCCAATATTGTATTTGAAAATAAAAATATATTTTTAAGCTTACTGTTTTCAAACATGTTTCATGCAAATTTTGTTCACATATTAGGCAATCTATGGAGTTTCTGGATTTTTGGAAATAACATTGAAGATAAATTAGGAAAAATTAGATTTATAATCTTTTTAATTTTTACTGGTTTAGCAAGCATGTTTTCGCACATCATACTGAATGCGTTTGATATTAATCCTATAGTTGGAGCATCAGGGATAGTATCTGCATTAATGGGTGCATATCTATATTTATTTCCAAATGCTCAGTTACTTGTACTTGTCCCATTTGGATTTTTATTTCCAACAACTATAAAAGCAAAATTTTTCATGATTTTTTGGTTTATTTCACAAATATTGATAGCTCTACAAAACACAAATATTTCATGGGAAGCTCATATTGGAGGTTTTATTGTTGGATATTTAATTCTGAAGGTTTTTAATTATAGAAGATATACAATCTGAAAATTTATCAAACTTAAAATCTGCGATTTCATCACTTAGATAATTTTGAATTGAAGAGTTAACAAGATAAGATTTAGCATTTATTTCATTAGCTAAAAGTATATCTGTATCTACCCTATCGCCAATTACATAGGCTATATTTTCAAAATTTCTAAGCAGGAAATTAGAATAAAATTTATCAGGCTTACCAAATGATTGAATCTCAATATTAAGTATTTTTTCTATCTCTTTTACAATTGCACCATTTCCCTCTTCAAACTCAAATTCATTAATTGGAAATGTTAAGTCTTTATTTAAAGCGTAGATATTACTTCCATTTTGATAAGCACTCATAATATTATTAACTTCTGGCTGTGTATATTTCTCTTTTCTACCTATTAAGACCATTTGAGATTCATCAATATTTGTTGTTACATTAGCAATACTATTTACGAAGTTTGATAAATTATCAGATCCATGAACATAAATCATCATGTTTTTGTTTTCTAAATACTGTTTTAAAATAACTAAAGGCGTGACTATTTGATCTAAATCAATATCTATTAACAATAGTTTCTCTAACTTGTTACAAATTTCCATAGGAGCTTGCGAACTGTTATTGGTTATAAATATTATTTTTAAATTATATTTATCAAGATCAAGTAATGATTCAATTACGCCAGGGATAATTTCATTATTTAAATAAATAGTCCCATCAAGGTCTGTAGCGATTGTGTTCACGTTTTCTTTCCATAACTAACAGTTTTGCGGTTATTAAATTGCTTTCATAGAAATTTTTCGCTTGTCTATCACTTGGTAATGCATAAGTTCTAATCTCTGATTTGGACGATTTAGATTGATTATTTATAAATTCGAAGAGTTGGGTCCCTAGGCCAAGTTCTCTAAAATCATATTCAATGAATATTTCATATAAGTTCCAATAAAACTCATCGATAACGATTCTTGCATATCCTACATCGTTAATATTGTCTGAAGCTTTGTAAGTTAAAACATAATGTTTTGAATCATGATTTTTCACAATATTTTGATAGTAGCTAAAAAGTACAGGATCAATCTTGCCTATTTCGTTGTCAAATTTTTTTTGGAGGACTGATGGTGGTTTATCTTTCTCTAATATTTCAAAGGTTAAGCCAAAATCTTCAAATTTTGATTCATGCACAGTCCGAACACACCTTAGCTCTAGGTTTTTCAAGCTGAGTTCTTTTCAAAACCAAAAAACATATAGAACATGTAAATTCATCAGCTTGTATATCTTCTGCTGTTTCATCTAATTTCAAATCGGAACTTTTTACATTCCTTTTTTCTGCAGCATCAACTGACATAAATGAGCCTTCAGCTTCATCATTATCATCTACTGATTTTTTTTCGGTTTCAACACGGGCTTCAAGTGATTCTGTTTCAACTTCTTCTTTTTCTTCCTCTTCTGGAGGAGATTCGTTTTCTTCAGAATCTTCTTCAAGGTCTTCCATGGTAGGCTCTTCTATCTCTTCAATATCTTTATCCGCCATGTTTCTCCTTAAATTTCTGTAAGAATAATACTAAATTTTTAATAATATAGCTTCTTTTTTAACATTTATCTCAGCTGGTCCCTGGTCAAAGTAATCTCCATCAACTTCAATTGTATTTGGGGTTAATAATGTTAGTTTATTTGATTTTTTTAAAATTACGTCTGGTTCTGTTAAGTGAAGACCTTTTTTAGCAAGAAAAAATAATTTCATAGCTTTTAGCTTCGTAACTTTAAATATTTGAATATTTAATAATCCATCTTGGAGGCTTGATTTTGGTGAAATATTCCAACCACCGCCAAAAAATTGACCATTACAGATTGATATATTAAAAGCCAAATTATTGAAGTTGAATCTATCATTTTCAATTTGAAATAACATACTTTTAGCAGGTAAGAGTTTTAACCAAAAACTAATAGGATATCTAAATCGTTTAAACATTCTCGGAAGACTTTCACTTGTATGTACTGTGTCTGCCAAAAAACCATAATTTAAGACATTTACAAAATATCTACTTTTATTAGAAGAGCTTATGTGTGCAACATCAATTTTATAATTTTGATTATTTTTAAGCCTTTTAATACCCTCATTGATATTTTTTGGAAAAGCAAATGTTCTCATGAAATCAGATCCACTACCAGAAGGTAGGCAAGCAACCTCAGGATTACTAACATTATTTTTTAGTAAGTTATCGATTAAATTACTAAGCGTGCCATCACCTCCTATTGCACAGAAGATAACACTATCGTTTTTGTGATTTAAAATTATTTCTTCTACTTTAGATGCTTTAGATGTTTGATAGACAACTGCACTTAAATTATGGTTAGAAAATAATTTTTCAATTTCAACTTGGGATAACTTCTTACCTCTTGAATTTTTATTATGAATTACAACGTATTTTTTCATATCATAGTTTTCTGAATAATATTATGTTTTAATTTTTTTGCTATTTTATCAAAGTTTTCAATCTCATAAATTGAATAGACTTTTTGTGATATTTCAGATGCTTCTCGGCAAGCTTTAATAAAATCACCTAGTGTTACATTAAATTTACTTAATGTGTATTCGATATTGTCAGAATTATAAAATTCTAAAAAAATACTAAACCAAGTAATGTCTAAATTGATTTTATTTTTAACCCCACTAAATGCTTCAAGTTTATTTACTTTTTCTTGTGAGATTAGATATTTAGTTAGCAAATCATTATATTTGTCATGAACTGATATTTCATATTTTGATGTTGATATACCAGAAGCAAGAAACATAAGACAAAATTCAATATCATTATTTTCATTCAACAGTTCAATTCCTAATATCAAATTATCTCTATGAGTTTCAGTTAATAATTTATTCTTTTTTAAATCAGTAAAATAATTCATTTCATTTAAAACTTTTAATTTTGCTTTATAGTTAGTTTCAAGAGCTTTGTCGTTTAATTTATTTTGATATGAATAAAAACTTTTTTTAATCATTTCAATACCTTTTTTTTCACCATATTTATTATTCAAATTAAGTACCGATCCATATGAATTTGAATAAGAGGATTTTAGATTATTTGGTTTTAGATCAAATAAGTCGTTGTACCAACTGTTCTCAACTCTTTTATCATAATTTATATAAGCATATCCCTTGGAATCAATTCCTCTTCTACCAGCTCTACCTGTAAGTTGTAAGAATTCAGATTTTGAAATTAATCTAGTTTTTAATCCGTCATATTTAAATGATGAATCAATAATAATAGATTTCGCCGGCATATTAATTCCTAGGGAAAGTGTCTCTGTTGCAAAAAGAATATCTATGTGTCTATTTATAAATAAAAACTCAACAAATTCTTTAACAATTGGAGCCAAACCAGCATGATGGTAAGCAACCCCTCGTGACCACATCCAATAAAGTTCATCTAAATTCAAAAGTTGATATTCTTCATTAGTAATGTCGTCAAAAATATCTTCAAACAAATGTCTTAACTGAACATTCTTTTTAATTTTAAAATTTAAATTTGCAGCATATCTTGCTTTATTTTCAACTTTTTCACGTGAAAAATAAAATAAAATACACGGCGTTGCTTTTTTATTCATAATATATGAAATTTGATCAGACAAAGATGGCTTCCTAAATCTTTTAAATTTTTTATCTAGTTTAAAAATAGGTTTATTTCTTTTATCCTCTGTACTTTTAATAGCTAATATTTGTTCATCATCTTTAGACGCTGTGATCAAAGATATTTCTAAAGGAACTGGGCGAATCTTAGATTGAATTAAATCTGTAGGACCTCTTTGAGATACAATCCAGTTTAAAAATTCGTTTTCATTTCCAATAGTTGCAGATAGGCATAATAATTTTATATCTTTTGGTAAGTGAATAATAATTTCTTCCCAAGTAGATCCACGTTCCTTGTCCGCTAAGTAATGAACTTCATCAAGTACAACTAAACCAATATCATTTATTCTCTCATCATTAGTAAATATCATATTTCTTAAAATCTCTGTAGTTGCAATTATTAGGCCTGCATCTGGATTCTCATTTCGGTCACCTGTTAAAAGACCTGTGTCAAATCCTGAACTCATGAAGTCATGGTATTTTTGGTTTGATAAAGCTTTTATTGGTGTTGTGTAAATTACTCTATTTCCCTTGTCTAAATACTCTTCTATTCCTCGTTCAGCAATTATTGTTTTACCAGCACCAGTAGGTGCAGTAACAAGTACATTTAAGTTTTCATACAAAGATTCGATTGCATCTATTTGAAAAGAATCTAATTTATAACTCACTTTGATGTTTTTTTATGTATAAATATAACAATTTCAATTAGTAAATATAAAGGTATGGTGAATGCAAATAATGTTACGGGATCACCTGTTGGAGTAACTATAGCGGATAATATTAAAATGAATATAAACAGCTCAGGTCTGTTAGTTGTTAAAAAATGAATATTTAATAAATTTTTATTTAAAAGAAATAATGTAATTAATGGAAGCTGAAATGTAATAGCAAACAGAAAAGTAAGACGGATAATGAATTGATAGTAATTTTGAGATCTAAGAATTACTTCATTTTCATTAAATGAAAGTAAAAATTCAATCCCGTATGAGCTCAGATTTAAGGCTGCATAAACACCAAGATAATAAAAAATTGTAAAAAACAAATTGTAAAGAACAAAAGAAAGCCAAGATAAATCAATTACTGCCGGTTTAAAAAAGAAACTTAAATTAAAAATTGTTAATGGAAGTAATAAAATCAGCGAAATTAAAAAAACATTAGTTATCTTAACTTGAAAGCCTTCATAAATTGTAAGAGCAAATATATTCGATTTATCATATCCTGCATTTATGAGTGGCTCATTCAAAACTTCTATAAAAAATGAATATTTTGCATAAATAAAAATTGAAAGAACAACAATTAATGAAAAAGAAAAAACGATTCTTAGGTTTAGTTCTTTTAAATGTTCAAAAAAGGGTTTTTTCATTCCTCTTCTTCACCGATCCATTTCCAAGTTTCATTCAAACTAGAATCTCCAATTATTCTTCTCGAAGGTCCTTTGTTAAAATCAGAAAAAGCATCATAGTATTTCTTCAATTTTTTTTTATCTAAAATTCCTAGTGAAATAAACAGTATGAGTACTAATTCAGTTAGGCTCATTTACTCACCATGATTCTTAATTTATTAATTTTTTCATCAAATTCATTTTTAAGGTTTTCAGGTGAAAGAATCTCAACATCTTTAAAATTTTCTAGAAAAAATTCCATTGCTACGTAATAATCTCTGAATATATAAATATAAATTTCATTGCTCATCTTGATTTTATCTTTATTTAATTTACTTATAGATTTTTCAGAATAAATGTTAAATTTTACTTCGATATTTTTGGTTTTATCTTCTTTTGTTGACTTATTTAAATCTAAATCTCCTACAGACAAAATCCTATTAACTAAAAATGTTTTAATTTTATTATCAACTAAATCAATAGCTTCTAGAACATTTCCATCAGCATTGTTAGATATTGATAAAGGTTTAATTGAATAAATTCCAGGATTTTTTCTTCCTAATTTTATATATTCAATATTTACTTCATTTTCTAAAAAAATCGATAGATAATTATCCTGATTTATATTTGATTTTTCATCAAAGAAGATTTCTAAAGTATCAGTGAGAAATGACAAGTCATTTTTATTTATGTTCTTAATATAAATTTTATCTTGGCTAATCAAAATATTATATATTTTAAAAAGTTCAAAATCAGTAATAGTCTCTAAATCTTTTAATTCGATCGAATAATCAAAAGTTATATTATTTTTTGATAAATCTAAATCAAAATTAATAAAACTTTCACCATTAACAGAATAAACTTCGGACATAATATTAAGCATGTATAAAAGAGTATCGAGATCTACAGTGAGCTTATCAGCAAGGTCTTGTATATTCCAATTGTCCTGATCCTTGATTATATTGATCAAAAATGTAAAATCTTGAAGTTTAAGTTTTTTATTCATTAATTAATTCCAATAACTTATTTTTTTCAGATTCTGACATATGAATTATTTCACTTTCAGTCAAAAGTAAGAATTGTGTCAGTCCTTGAAGATCGTATGTTTCTAACTCGATCTTTAATTTGTCTTCAAATATATTTTTATTTTTAACCTTATGGTTAAATTTATTTTTAAAGATAAAATAACTGTCTTCTGACAATTCGATAATTAATAACACAGGAGTCATGCTTTCTTCCCATGAAAAATTAATCTTGACATTATCAAAATTATGTAAATTAGGTAAGGAGCCAATTTTTAAATCTTCTATATTGCTTAATTTAAATGTTTTAAATATAGATTGTTCATTTACTCCTACATACCACTGGCCATCATATTGTTTAAGACCAAGCGGGTATACTTTTCTAACAGATCCTTTGTATTTATAAGATATACGTCTTTTTTCATTAATCGCTTGTACAATTTTTGATATGTTTATGCTTTGCTCATCGAATTGATAATTTAAATTTAAATATTTTTTTATTATTTGATAAATACTAATAAATCTATTTGTATCAATATTCTTAGATTTTTTAATTTCTTCGATAATTCTTGTTCCTGATATTGAATAACCATCTGAAAGTTTCCATTTGTCATTTTCAAATTCAATTAAATATCCCATTTCTTTTAACAATGATTTGTCTCTTTCAAAAGAGCGTTTGAAAGCAGAATCTCCTAATTCACGATAATCTAATATATTATCTTTAATAAAATCAGTGGTTATATTTTCATTATTTGAAGAGAACAAAGTTAATAAATTAAGTCCTCTTTTAAATACATTTTTCATTAATACCTAATTTTATTGTATTTAAATTTAATAATTATTTTTTAACTGTTGTATTTGTATATAGCAAAACTAATGTAATATTAGATATATGAAAGTCTGGATAGATCAAGATTTATGCACAGGTGATGGCCTTTGCGAAGAAATTTGCCCTGATGTTTTTGTTGGTAAAGATGATGGTCTTTTTTATGTAAAAGAAGGCGACAAAATATTTTCTGAAGAAGATGGAAATGTTGGAGGCGCACAAGGTCTAGCAGTAGTTCCAAAGGGTCAAGAAGAGGCAGTAATTGAATCAGCTGAGGAATGTCCAGGCGAATGCATAATGATCGAACCTAGCTAAATAAAAATCTTCCGCTAACAACAAACCCTGTATGACCAACCATCTCATTTTTTGGCCTCACTATTCTATTGTCTACTATCCATTCTCGATTTAAAGTTTCGGTTACATTGATATTGATAAAATTATTATTTGAAAGTTCTGTAACAATTTTTTGAACTTGTGTAATTGATGGTAAATAAGAAACCCATTGTAAATTTTGCTTCACTGAATTGTTATCGAAAAATTCCCAAGGCTCAGGAATATCCGTAATAACAGTATCTACTTTGTTACTCACATCATCAAATATAAAATCTGAAAGTCGTAAATTTAAATATTCTATTTCTAAAAATTTGGTTTCAGCATGATTTGATGAGATATATCTTTCAATGGTTTTTTTGGCTCTTCTTTGGTTTTTATTACTTTCGTCTAAAGTTATAAGATTACTGTCATTGTCTAAAATTAAACTTAAATAGAGAGTTAAGGCTCCAGAACCAGTTCCAATTTCTAAAATATTTGAAAATTTACTAATATTTCCAGATATTATTATTGATCCAATATCTTTTGGATAAATTATTTGAGGACCTCTTTTCATTAATAAAATAAATTCATCAAATGAAGGAATATAAACTTCATATTCTTGGTCTTTGGAAGTTTTAACTTTAGTAGGTAATGTTTTTATATCATTATGTTTAATAGTTCCGTTTTGTGTAACAAAAGTTTGATCTTCTTGTATTACGGATAAGTGTTTTGTGTTGTTTGATTTAAAAACAACAACAGTATTGTCAAATTTCACTATTTCTTATAGTAACAATAAAAAATATGCAATTGTAGATAAAACTACACCAGCAGAAATAGCTACAGCAACAAATTTTTGTAATGATTTATTCATTTTTTAAAACGTATATTTCTTTTAAATTTTTTGATTTTTTCATAAAGTCTTCCAATGAATATGCCATAGATCAAGAAACTTAAAATTTTGGAATTTTCACTATTAATATTATTTTTTAAATTAGAAAAATTGTCTTTAAATTCAGTCACTTTAATAATCTCCAAATAATTAAACTAAATGACAATATGCAAAGAAAAGACAATGAGAAGTAAACCATTGCTTGTATGAAAAAATTACCCGTAAACAATTGTGTTAATACGTTTGAAAGACCAAATATAATGAAAAATGTTGCTATTGCAAAATAATTTCCTGCTTTAAAGTTTTTCTTTAGCGATTTAATTGAATCTTCAACTTCATCATATGTTTCTTCCTTAGCGTGTTGAAAAAGAGAGTCGGCAGTTTTTATTGCATTTGTTGATAGATTAATAAAATTATTCATTCTGTTTATTTTCTAAAAGTATTTCAATTATACCCTGAATGGTAGCCGCAATTGGTAAAGCTAAAACAGCACCTATCACGCCAGCTGTGTAAGCCCCAAATAGAGTGGCAAATACTGCAACAGCTGGGTGTATGACCATAGTAACTCTTGTTACACGTGGGCTAATGAAGTAGTTTTCAAGGAATTGGTAAGCTGTCAACACAACAAGAGTATATACAATATATGTTGGCCCTAAAGATATAGAAGCTAAAACAGGAACTATACCGCCTAGAAATGTACCAACTGCAGGTACTAATTGAGATAATAATCCAGCTGAAATACCCAGGGCGAATGGTGAAGGAAGACC
>OCZA010000311.1_pt1 | contig 17365 bp, 17 predicted proteins | sample 1539021 | NCBI WGS metagenome assembly OCZA01 (sample SAMEA2619376, study PRJEB22493) | marine metagenome | biome: marine biome (ENVO:00000447); feature: surface water layer (ENVO:00002042); material: "saline water (ENVO:00002010), including plankton (ENVO:xxxxxxxx)" | depth 5 m | reverse complement strand
TATTTCTTCCAATTCCTATAATTCTAAATCCGTCATTCGCAAGAACTTTAGCAAAATTAGCACCAAGTCCTCTACTTGCTCCAGTTATTAGAATAGTATCAAGTGAATCATTCATTAATAAAATTACAATATAAATAAAATTAAGTTATACTTTTAAAAATTTATATGAGAATAAATATTTCAAAATGTTGGTTAAAAAAAATATTAAGATATTAAACCATTGGATCAAAAAAAATACAACAATAGAAGCAGATATTTTGTCCATAAAAAAATTTGAAGCAGGTCAATCTAACCCTACTTATTTGTTAAAATCTGAACATAAAAATTTTGTATTAAGGTCTAAACCAACGGGTAAATTATTACCTGGAGCACATCGTATTGATCGTGAATTTAAAGTCATGTCTTCTTTAGAAGCTTCAACTATACCAGTTCCTAAAATGTTTGGTTATTGTCAAGACGAAGATTTAATAGGTAGTGAATTTTATATAATGGAGTATTTAGAAGGTAACAATGAAATTGACCCACTCCTGACGAATTATGAAGTGGACCAACGAGATAAAATTTATAGAAATAAGATAAAAATTTTAGCAGATTTAGCATCACTAAATTTAAAAGAAGTTGGCCTTGAAAAATTTGGTAGACCTGAAGGTTATCTAGAAAGACAAATTAACTTATGGATAAAACAATATAGAGCTTCACAAACTAAAAATATTGAAAGCATGGAATATTTGATAGAAAATATTCCTAAAAATATTCCAGAAGAAATAGGTATGCTCCCACCATGTTTATTACACGGTGACTTTCGCTTAGATAATATGATATTAAAAATAAATAATGAATTTGAAAAAGTCATAGGATTATTAGATTGGGAGTTGTCCACATTATCAATACCTTTCATTGATTTATCTTATTGGACACTAATGTTAAAATTTGAAAAAGACTGGCCTATTGCAGGTATAGGTCGTTATGACAAATTATTAGCAAAATCAGGAATACCAGCTGAAGAAAATATTTTAGATACTTATTTAAATATTACTGGCTTAGATAAGCCTAAATATTGGAAATATTTATTAGCATTTAATAGTTTTAGATTCACTGGAATTTTACAAGGTATAGCTAAGAGAGTAATCGACGGTAATAATGCAGGTAATAATGGTTATGAGGTTGGAGAACAAGCTGAACCTGTTGCTAAATTGGGCGCTCAAATACTTAAGGAATATTTGTGAACTTACTTGGTATATATCTTACGGGGTTAATCATCAAAAATGATGCAATAAATAGTGAAACAGATGATATCGACAGAGCTATTTTATAAGAAAAAAATAAATCTATAATTACGCCCCCAAAATAAGGCCCAATCATTTGACCCACGCCAAAAGATGATGTGAGTATAGCTGTTGAAACTCTGATTGATCCATTATATCTAGTTTGTCCCTCCAACAAGGCTAAAGCAGTTATTGGAATAAAAGTCGAACCCAATAGAATAGATGCTAAAATAATTCCAAACTTATCCTCTATTATTACAGGCATTAATATACCAAAACCCATAATCGCACAGGCTAAGAAAAGGGCTATGTCGTTTCCAATTTTTTTACCAAACCAAGGCCACAATATTACCATTGGAATACCAGCTAGACCTACTAAAAGCCAAACATATGTTTCAGTAGTTTCTAACCCTACAGTTTCTCTTGCCATAGTTGATATAAAAGTACCTAAAATCACATATCCAAAACCGTAAAGGCCGTAGGATAAAGTAATTAAACTAAAACTTACATTATTACTTGTTTCAGATTTGATTATTGTTGTATCCACAACAGTTTCATTAGGGGTATAACGAAAAATGGGTATCGCTAATATCATTGATAAAATAGTAACTCCAATCCATAAATCATTCCAAGCAAATCCAAAATTTCCTAAAAGAGATACTAAAATCGAAGATAAGACAATTCCAAAACCAACACCCATAAAATGGGAAGTACTTAGCGATTTTTTCCCAAGTGATTGCATAGAAGGAAGAATTAAAGCTGTAGCAAAAATTAAAACAAATGCACTAGACACGCCGGCAAAAAATCGAATAACAATAAAAATTATTATATCATTACTTAAACTCATTAATAACGTGGTTAGTAAGGAAATAACAATAGATGTAAAAAAAACAAATTTAATTTTTTTCTTAAATATTGGTAAAATAGATAGTAATGATCCGCATAAATAACCAAAAAAATTCCATGAGGCTATTAAACCTCCATTAGTCTTACTTATATTCAATTCTTCCAACATATAAGGCAAAATTGGTGTATAACTAAACCTTCCAATACCAACGGCTAATGCAAGAGCAGCTGTGCCAGTCAAAATTAATATTAAAACTTCAAGGTTAAGTTTATTTTCCAAAATATAATTCTTATGTAATTTCTTTCGTAGTATTTAGATATTAAGTAAAACAATCAACATAAATAAGATTATTAATTGACCAGAAATATAAATTTGTTTCATATATACATAAAAAATTATATTAAGATGGAAAAAGTAAATGCAGAAACTTTTCAATATAACTAATGAGACTGACCACATCGTCAAAATTGAGTTGGTTAATGGAAAAAAACACAACCCATTATCTTTAGAATTAATCAAAGAACTAACAAACTCTTTAATACAAATTTCATCACAAAAGAAAGTAAAGGTATTAATTATATCTTCTGAAGGACCAGGATTTTCTGCTGGTCATGATCTAGATGAATTAAGAAAAAATCGAAACAATAAGAAATTTTTTAACGAATTATTCAATGAATGTTCAAATTTAATGCAAACAATCATGAACTTGCCCCAACCAGTTATAGCTGAAGTTTGTGGTATTGCAGCTGCAGCAGGATGCCAATTAGTGGCGAGCTGTGATTTAGCAGTTGCATCTGAACAGGCTAGTTTTATGACGCCAGGAGTAAATATTGGTTTATTTTGTTCAACACCGATGGTAGCAGTTTCCAGAAATCTTAGCAGAAAAAAAATTATGGAAATGCTTCTGACTGGAGAAAAACTTAGTGCAAAAGACGCAGTTGATTTTGGTTTAATAAATCATTGTGTTCCTCCTGATCAACTTCATCAGAAAACACTAACTATTGCAAATATAATAGCTTCAAAACCTTTATCTACTGTGAAAATTGGTAAAGAGGCTTTTTACAAGCAGGTTGAGATGCCAATTGATGAGGCTTATAAATATACTTCTGAGGTTATGGCTATGAATATGATGGAAAAAGACGCTTATGAAGGCATTAGTGCTTTTTTAGATAAAAGATCACCTTCATGGAATGAGTAAAAAATTGATAATATATATATTTTGAATTTCAAAAAGGTAAATTTATGTCTAAAGTATTCGATTTTATCGTAGTAGGTGCAGGCACAGCTGGATGCCTTCTTGCTAATCGATTGTCTGCTAATGGTAGGTTTTCTGTAGCTTTATTGGAAGCAGGAGGAAGTGACAATTACCATTGGGTTCATATTCCTGTAGGTTATTTATATTGTATGGGAAACAAAAGAACAGATTGGTTATACAAAACAACTTCACAAAAAGGTTTAAATGGTAGAGCTTTAAATTATCCAAGAGGTAAGGTCATGGGTGGTTGTTCATCAATAAATGGTATGATTTATATGAGAGGACAGGCAAATGATTATGATCAGTGGAGGCAAATGGGTAATGAAGGTTGGAGTTGGGATGATGTTCTCCCTTACTTTAAAAATATGGAAGATAGCTATGAAGGAGAAAATAAATTTCATGGTGCAGGTGGAGAATGGAAGGTAAATCAACAAAGACTATCTTGGAATATTTTAGATAGTTTTCAAGAAGCTACTGTAGAGGCTGGAATACCTAAAGTAGACGATTTCAACGAAGGCAACAACTTTGGAGTTTCATATTTTAAAGTTAATCAAAATTCTGGGTTTAGATGGAATACAGTTAAGGCATTTATAAAACCAATAAAAAATAGAAAAAATTTGCATGTAATTAGTCAATGTGAAGTGAATAAATTAATTTTAGAAAATAATAAAATTAAAGGGGTAGAAGTTACACGAAATGGGAAAATTGAAGATATTTTTGTACATAAAGAAATAATATTATCTGCTGGCTCAATTGGTTCACCTAAAATCTTAGAGTTGTCTGGTATAGGAAATCCTAACTTGCTCTCTGATTTAGGTATTGAAACCAAAGTAAAAAGCCTAAATGTTGGTGAAAATCTTCAAGATCATCTTCAATTAAGAGTAATATATCAATTAGAAAATGCACAAACTCTAAATCAAAAAGCTAATTCTTTATTAGGTAAAATTGCTATAGGTTTAGAATACGCTCTTAAAAGAACTGGTCCTATGTCTATGGCTCCTAGTCAATTAGGTATATTCGCAATGTCAGACAAATCTTATGAAACGCCTAATCTTCAATTTCACGTGCAACCATTATCTTTAGACAAATTTGGAGACCCACTTCATGACTTTCCAGGTCTTACAGCAAGTGTATGTAATCTAAATCCGCAGAGTAGAGGAAGTGTCCATATTACATCAAAAGATCCTAAAATTGCACCGTCCATTGATCCAAATTACTTGTCTGAAGAACAAGATAAACTTGTGGCGGCCCAATCTATAGAATTAGCAAGAAAAATTATCACTCAACCAGCAATGAAAAAATATAATCCAAAAGAATATGCGCCAGGAATTCAGTTTCAGTCGGAAGATGAATTAAAAAAAGTTGCTGGTGATATTGGTACTACTATTTTTCATCCAGTAGGAACATGTGGTATGGGCCCAGGCACTTCTTCAGTAACAGATAGTAATTTAAAAGTTAGGGGTGTAGAAGGGTTAAGAATTGCAGATGCGTCTATTATGCCTACTATTACTTCTGGCAACACGAATGCTCCAACACTAATGATTGCTGAAAAAGCATCAGAAATAATCTTGAACTCAAATTAAATTTAATATCTATTTGATATGGAAGTTAAGAGGTAGAAAAATGAATTTTGAATACAACGAAGACCAATTAGCTATAAAAGATATGGCAAAGGGTTTTTCTGAAACTGAGCTTATGCCTTATGCTGCTGATTGGGATCAAAACGAGATATTTCCAGTAGAGACATTAAAAAAAGCTGCTGAACTAGGTTTGGCAGCAATATATGTGAATGAATCACATGGAGGTTCGGGTCTAAGTAGATTAGATGCTGCGATTATATTTGAAGAATTATCAAGAGGATGCGTCTCTACGGCTGCTTATATATCGATACACAATATGGTAACATGGATGATAGATGCGCATGGATCAGATGCTATAAAAGAAAGATTTATTAATAAATTATCTACAATGGAAATTATGTCTAGTTACTGTTTAACTGAACCAGGTTCTGGATCAGATGCTGTGGCTTTAAAAACGAGTGCCTCGAAAAAAGGGAACAGTCATTATATATTAAATGGGTCCAAAAGTTTTATATCGGGCGGTCCTACTAGTGATGTTTTTGCTGTCATGTGCCGTACAGGTGAAGAAGGAGCAAATGGGGTTTCTTGTCTGCTAGTAGAAAAAGGAACAAAAGGTTTATCATTTGGAAAACAAGAAAAAAAAATGGGATGGAATAGTCAGCATACATCCATGGTTAATTTTGATAATTGTGAAATTCCAATTGATAACTTAGTTGGGAATGAGGGAGATGGCTTTAAAATAGCAATGAAAGGTCTTGATGGAGGTAGAGTGAATATTGCAGCTTGTTCATTGGGTGGAGCAAGAGCAGCTTTAGAAGCATCAATTAGCTACTCGGCAGAAAGGAAGCAATTTGGAAAATCTATCGATCAATTTCAAGTTACTCAATTCAAGCTAGCAGATATGGCAACCGAATTAGAAGCAGCTAGATTAATGGTATTAAGAGCTGCGCGTAGTCTTGATACTCATGATAGTAAAGCTACTAAACTTTGCGCTATGGCCAAAAGATATGCAACTGATATTTGTTCTGAAATATGTGATATGGCACTCCAAATTCATGGTGGTTATGGGTATTTAAAAGACTTTCCTTTAGAGAGACTAGTAAGAGATTTAAGGGTGCATCAGATATTAGAAGGAACAAATGAAATAATGAGAGTAATTATTTCAAGAGACTTAAAAAGTAATTAAATTAATAAAGGATAAATTAACAATGTCAGAAGAAGTTATATTTACTGAAGAAAATGGGATTGGAATAATAACCTTAAACAGGCCAGATAGATTGAATGCCCTAACTTATCCAATGGTCCAAAAAATAAATAAATATCTAAACTCTTGGGAAATAAGTGAACACATAAATTGTGTAATCATTGAGGGAGCAGGTGATAAATCATTTTGTGCAGGTGGTGATGTTATTAAATTAAGAAAAGAAGTCTTAGAAGATGGAGGCCCACCCACTAACTTATCCCAGTCATTTTTTTATGATGAATATACTTTAAATTTTAAAATTAGTAATTTTAAAAAACCATTTATATCATTAATCAATGGATACACCATGGGTGGTGGAGTAGGAGTATCAATGCACGGAAGTCACGTTGTAGCATCTGAAAAGACTATGTTTGCAATGCCTGAAACAGCTATTGGTTTGTTTCCTGATGTAGGAGGTGGATGGTTGTTAGGTCAGTTGGATAAAGGAATAGGAGCTTGGCTGTCTCTAGTTGGGGCAAGAATTAAAGCATATGATCTTATGAAACTTAAACTCATAACTCACTATGTTTCTTCAAGTGAAATAGGAAATTTAAAAAAAATGTTAATTTCTTCTTCACCAAGTACGAATGACAAAGTTGATAGTATAATTAATAGCCTCTCTTCAAATCCAAATTCAGAAGACAGTGTCTTAATAACAAATGAAAATATTATTAAGGATGCATTTTCATTTGATACAATTGAACAAATTTTTGAAAAATGTGAATCTCTCTCAATAACTGGAAATGAATTCTTAAATGCTCAATTCGAAGAATTAAAACATAAATCACCTACATCATTAAAAATTTCTTTAAAGCAAATTAGAGATGCTAGTAAAATGACTCTAAAGGATGAATTGATAATGGAATATAGAATGGTTCAGCGTTGTCTGGAGATTGGTGATTTTTTTGAGGGTGTTAGAGCAATGCTCGTTGATAAAGACAGAAAACCAAACTGGCAACCGTCTAATATTAAGGATGTTGATGAAGGTAGAGTTAATAAATTTTTTGAAGTATTAGGAAATTTAGATTTAGTTTTAACAAATTAGAATAGAGATTATCTTGGAGGAAAGTATTATGAATGATGTGTATATAATGTCTGCAAACAGATCTGCAATTGGTGGATTTGGGGGTACACTGAAGAGTTTTTGCCCGGTAGATCTGGGTACTTTGGTCGCTAAAGATGCAATTGCAAGATCTGGGTATGATGCTGACGAGGTTGAACACGCTGTTTTTGGGAATGTAATTCATACTGAGCCGAGAGATATGTACGTAAGTAGAGTTATAGCTCTTCAAGCTGGTATGAGTAAAGAATCCGCTGCGTTAACAGTAAATAGACTTTGTGGCTCAGGACTTCAGGCTATTGTAAGTGCTATTCAACTATTAATATTAGGAGATGCGAAAATATCAATAGCTGGAGGTGTAGAAGTTATGTCTAATGGGGCACATATCGTAGAAGGGTTTCGTTGGGGATCAAGAATGGGAGACGGAAAAGTTCATGATATGATGCTCGGTGCATTACATGATCCATTTGGTCATGGTCATATGGGCATTACGGCTGAAAATATATCAAGCAGATATCAAATTAGTAGAGACATGCAAGATCAATTTGCTTTAAGTAGTCAACAAAGAGCAAGCAAGGCAATTGATAATGGATCTTTTAAAGAGCAAATATTACCAATTGAAATAAAAACTAGAAAAGGAATTGAAATTTTTGAAACAGATGAACATCCAAAGCCAGATACTAGCATAGATACTTTATCTAGTCTGAGAACGGCTTTTAAAAAAGATGGAGTGGTTACAGCTGGTAATGCTTCTGGAATTAATGATGGCGCATCAGCCTTGATCCTTGCTAATGAAGATAAGGCTAAAAAAGGTACGCCATTAGCCAGGATTGTTTCGTACGGATTTGGTGGTGTTGACCCTGATGAAATGGGTATGGGACCAGTTCCAGCTTCAAAAATGGCATTAAACAAAGCAGGGTTAAATGTATCAGATTTAGATTTAATTGAATCAAATGAAGCGTTTGCAGCTCAAGCATGTGCTGTTAATAAACAATTAGGCCTAGACCCTGAAATAGTAAATGTGAATGGCGGTGCAATTGCCCTAGGTCATCCAGTAGGCGCAACGGGAGCAATAATTATGACAAAACTTGTTTATGAATTAAGAAAGCGTAAAGGTAAATATGGTCTTGCAACTATGTGTATTGGTGGAGGTCAAGGAATAGCGGTAATTATAGAGGCTTTGTAAACAAGTGTCTTTCGAATGCATTTCAATAAAAGAAGCAAAAAATCTTATTAAAAATGATGATTTAATCTTAATTGATATAAGAGATCACAACTCATTTTCAAAAGGTCATATTGAAAAGGCTATTCATGTTGAAGATTTAAATATCGATAAATTTCTCCAAGATAAAGATAAAAATGAAACAATTTTGATTTACTGTTATCATGGTCATTCAAGTCAATCTGCTGCAAATTTTTTTAGTCATCATGGATTTAAAAATGTTTTTAGTATGGATGAGGGTTATTCGGGTTGGATAACCCATAACACTTAAAATTTTTATATAAAGTAATATTTCTTTAACTTGTCTATATTATAATAAGTATTATATTGAGATAAAAATCCGAATAAAATATAAGAGGTAAAAATTGGAAACTCGCAGAGGTGGTCGTCTAGTAGATAGACCAGAATTTAAAACTAAACCAAAACCAGTTACTTTTTTAGGTAAAGATAAAGTATCCCAAGCAATTGCTGTTATGGCTGATAAAAATTATGGTTCAGTTGTAATTGTAGATAGTAAAGATAAAGTTGTCGGAATTGTGACTGAACGAGATATTGTAAAGAAATTGGTAAATAACAATATGTCTCCAAAAACAACTAAATTAGAGGATATAATGACCCTCAATCCAAGGGTTGCCAATGAGAATGATGATGTGGTTGATTGGTTAAGGATAATGTCAAATGATAGGTTTAGAAGATTACCTGTAGTGGATGCCGATGGAAAAATTAAAGTTATTTTTACCCAGGGTGACTTTGTGTCCTATACCTGGCCAGATTTAATATTTCAAGCTTCACAATTAGCTAAAGCCTCATTTATGAAGGGGTTCTCAATCAATACATTATTAATATTTATGGTAATTTATGGAGTTGCTTTAATAGCTGCTATGAAAGCTTTTTTATAAAAGGCTTTTAATTTATCTTTTAGTTCTTAGCATTTGATTAGATATCCAAGTCATAACAATTTCATTATTTTGATTAGTAACAGTATGTTTTAACCTAGCAGTGCCTCGTTTTGGATTTTTAGTTGATTTTTTTGCTTCCAGGACTTCTATTTTTGTTTTCAAATAGTCACCTGGATATACTGGTTTTGTCCATCTTAATTCGTCAATACCCCAAGCTCCCATACTTGTTCCGTCATAAACTCCCATTTCAAATATTTGTGTAAAAGATTTACCTAAAGTCATGAAGCCACTTGAAGTAAGTTGACCAAATGGACCATTATTTGCTGCTTTTTCATCTAAATGAAAAGATTGAGGATCGTATTTTGAAGCAAAATCAATAATTTCTTCTTTAGAAATGAAAGAGGGTTCAGACTCAAAGGTTAAACCGACTTCAAAATCTTCAAAATATTTTGGCTTTAATATCATTAATGAAATTTACTTAAAATGCTTTTATCTAGGAGCTAAACGAACCGACCCATCAAGTCTGATTGTTTCGCCATTTAATAATACATTAGTTAAAACACTTTCGACTAACATCGCATATTCTAGAGGTGTACCTAGACGTTTTGGGAAAACAGTAGTTGCGATTAAGCTTTTTTGTACTTCATCACTCATGCCTGACAACATAGCAGTGGCAAATAAACCAGGAGCAATTGTATTAACTCTTATACCATTTGAGGCCAACTCTCTTGCAATAGGTAAAGTCATTCCAACAATACCACCTTTTGAAGCTGAGTAGGCTGCTTGTCCCACTTGTCCATCGTAAGCTGCAACTGAAGCTGTATTTATAACGACACCTTTTTCACCTTCGTGGTCAGGTTGATTAGCCTGCATTTTGTCAGCGCACAACCTAAGCATATTAAAGCTACCAATTAAATTTACTTTGAGAACTTTTTCAAACAAACTTAAATCATGCATCCCTCTACTGGATACAACTTTAGCACCAACAGCTATTCCGGCACAATTAACTAAGCAATTAATGCCATCAAAATCTTCAATTGCTTTTTTCATTTCTTCTTCATTTGAAACATCTCCAACGAAATATTTAGCATCTGTTTCTTTAGCTACTTTTTTTAGACCGTCGGCGTTTAAGTCTATTAATAGAAGTTTTGCTCCTCTATCCTTTAAGTATCTTGCGGTGCCTTCTCCAAGACCACTTCCAGCACCAGTTATAACTGCTTTAACATTTTCAATTTTCATTTTTATTCTCCAAAATCACGAGTATCGTCTATCACTTTTCCATCATTAGGTAAACTATTTACGGGAACTATTTCTAAAGTTCCTCTTAAATTAATTACATTTTTAATTTCATCTGAAATTTTTTGTTTCATTGTTTCAATTTCTGAGCTGTTTGTTATGTTGGACTCTACTTTAAGTAGTAGTTCGTCTTTATCATTAGACCTGCTTATTATCATTCTAGCTTCATTATCAATTTTCAGATTTTCAAGAATTTTATTGACTTGAGATGGTTGTACAAACATACCTCTCACTTTTGTGGTTTGATCAGCTCTTCCCATCCAACCTTTAATTCTTTTATTTGTTCTACCAGTAATACTTTCACCGTCCATTATTGCGGATAGATCACCTGTAGCAAATCTAATAATTGGTAATTCATAATTATTAAGAACAGTTACAACAACTTCTCCTACCTCACCATCTTTTACAGGTTTTCCAGTACCAGGCTTAACTATTTCTAATATTACATCTTCATCAATTACCATTCCTTCACTTTCAGCAGCTTCATAAGCAACAAGGCCTAAATCAGCAGTTCCATAACATTGTCTTGCTTGAATGTTACGGTCTTTGAAATTTTGTGCCACAGCTGGAAATAATGGTCCACCAGTTACCATTGCTTTTGTAAGTTTTGAAAGTGATATTTTTTTTTCATCAGCCTTTTCTAAAATTATTTTTAGAAAGTCTGGTACACCGACATAAGCTGAAGTTCCGATATCGTGCATAACTTCTAGCTGCATATCTGTATTCTCTCCACCAGCTGGAATAACTGTACATTTTAAAATTTTTGCAGCTTCTTCAAACATCGCTCCTGCTGGAGTGAAATGGTAAGAAAAACAATTTTGAACTATATCACCATATCTAAAGTCAGCTGCATGTAATGCCCTGGCAAATCTCCACCAATTTTGTGAATGGCCATCCAAATCATATATTGGCCCAGGAGATCGGTAGATATGGGCAAAATCTTTAATTTCACTTACATTTAATTCAGCAAAAGGTGGTTGCTTAGATTGTTTGTCAATTAAATCGGATTTTCTTAATAAAGGAATTTGACTAAGATCATCTAGATCTTCGATTTCAACATTAAATCTCAGTAATTGATTTTTATTTTGTTTTGCTTTTTCAATTAATTTATTTAATTTTTTTAAATGATCTGAAATTCTTTCATCTTTAGAACGTACTTCTAAATCATCAAAAAATTTATTTTTTATCATTTTTTCTTACAACCATCTTTTACGTCTTCGATATTGTTTAACATCTTTAAATGATTGTCGGCCTTCTCCAGAAATACCCAGATAAAATTCTTTTACGTCTTCATTATCTCTCATTGACTCTGCAGAACCTTCCATAACAACTCGACCATTTTCTAAAATATAGGCATATTCTGCGTACTGAAGTGCTACATTAGTATTTTGTTCTGCTAATAAAATAGTTACACCTTCTTTTCTATTTATTTCAGCAACTATTTCAAATATTTGTTTAACAAGTTGAGGAGCAAGTCCCATCGAAGGTTCGTCTAGTAATATCATTGTTGGGTGAGCCATCAAAGCCCTTCCAATAGCTATCATTTGTTGTTCACCACCAGAAGTGTAGCCTGCCAAAGAAGTTCTTCTATCTCGAAGTCTAGGAAAGTAGTTGTATACTCTTTCTAAGTCATCTTTAACTTCCTTATTGTTGCTTCTAGTATAAGCGCCGGTAAGTAAATTTTCTTCAACTGTTAAATGCTCAAAGCAATGTCTTCCTTCCATAACCTGAATGACGCCCCTTTTAACTAATTGGGCCGGATCAAGATCATGTATATATTGATTACTAAATGTTACAGAACCTTTCGTAACTTCGCCTCTTTCTGAAGCTAATAAATTTGATATGGATTTAAGAGTTGTACTTTTCCCAGCACCATTACCGCCAAGTAAAGCTGTTATTCCTCCCTTTTTGACTTTTAAACTTACACCTTTCAAAACAAGAATAACGTGGCTGTAAACAACCTCTATATTATTAACTATTAAAATATCTTCTACAGTACTAGACTTTTTATTTTTAGTTACTTTAATGTCATCCATCTCATTTTCCTATATGTAAAAGAGAGCCTAATACGATTAGGCTCTCAATTATTTTAGTTACAACGCTCAGCAATTTTTTGCTCAGCAGCATATTTAGAAGAGTCTTCCGCTATTAACTTTTGAACTACGTCAGAGTCACCATACATATACTCAGTAATCATATTCCACTTTTTAGCTTTAGCATCCCACTGCTGAACTGCAGCAAGTCCACTACCACCATGGTTTTCGCAAGTGTTTTTAAATGGAGGAGCGAAGTCTTTGAAACCTAATTCTTCCATTCTCTTAGCACTTAAGTTAACTGCTTCCATACCATCTCTATACATAGCAGGTGTAATCTTTGATGTGCCATGAATTTTTTGTGCAACTACAGCAGCTTCAACTTGAACCATTGCTTGGAATAACCCTCTATTGTATAAGACTGTTCCAAAGTGAGATCCGTCACCAGAAGCTTCTCCCTTATCATGAACATATTTCTTGATATCTTTATGTACTTGATAAGAATCTCCAGGAGCATTAAAAGTTAGAGACTTATAACCATGTGCACCTTGTCCAGCTGGTAAAACATCATTTTCAGAACCAGACCACCAAATTCCAATAAATTTATCCATTGGAAACTTAATAGATGCAGCAGACTTAACAGCAACTTGGTTCATCACACCCCATCCCCACATAAGGACGTTATCAGGTCGAGCTTTACGTATTTTTAACCAAGTAGCCTTTTGCTCTTGTCCAGGATGGTCAACAGGTAATAACATTAGCTTAAAGCCATGTTTTTTACTTAGAGTTTGTAGAGTTCTGATAGGCTCTTTACCATATGCAGAGTTATGGTAAACAAGTGCAATTTTCTTACCTTTAATATTACCAAAATTATTTTTCAGTATATGTCTTACAGCAATTGAAGCTCCATCCCAGTAAGTAACAGGTGCGTTAAATATCCATTTAAAAACTTTACCATTAGCAGCAGATGTTCTTCCGTATCCTGTAGAATAAACAGTAACACCGTCAGCTGTTGCTTTAGGAATTAATTGGTATGTAATACCTGTAGACATTGGTTGGAAAACCATAGCGTCTTTTTTATTTTTTTCGTAACACTCTACGCCTACCTGGGTTTTATAACCAGTTTCACACTCAGGGTGAAAGATTTTCTCACCACCGATACCACCATCTCTGGCATTAATCATTTTGTAGTAGTCTACAAAACCATCAGCGTTTGGAATACCATTAGGTGCGTAAGCTCCTGTTCTGTAAACCAACATTGGAAATTTTAGATCAGCAATTGCAATTTCTACATAACTAGAAATAGCAATAACAGAAGCTGTTATTCCAATCAAAAGTTGTTTTATTCTCATTAGATCCTCCCTTAGAGAAAAAATTAATATAATCTACTAAATACCATTTAGTAGGGAAAAGGCCATCGTCTTAACTTTTCTTTTGCGATGGACCAAAGTCTTGCAAGGCCGTGAGGCTCTACAATTAGAAAAATAATCATTAACAATCCCCAGATTGTTATTTCAAAATGTTTAGCTGTAACTGCTGATAGGCCAACTAAGTCAACCATAATAAATTTTAAACCAATTGGGAGTGTAACAATAAAAGCTGCACCTAAGAATGAACCTAACATAGACCCAAGTCCCCCAATAATTATCATAAATAATACTGGAAATGAAATTGTCATAATGTCAAATGACTCTGTTACTTCTATTGCTCCTAGAAAAACAGCAAAATATAATGCACCAGCCACACCAATATAAAAAGAACTTATTGCAAATGCAGATAATTTAGTTTTAAGCGGGGGGACCCCAATAATTTCTGCGGCAATATCCATGTCTCTTATGGCCATCCAAGATCGTCCCATTTTGCTTCTAATTAAGTTTTTTGCAGCAAACCCAAGTAAAACTACTAAAATAAGACAAAATAAGTATGTGGCATACGGAGGAGCGGTAGCCCCAGTAACTGGAATACCAAACATCAACCTTTCTGATACAGTTATTTGACCAGTATCAGAGTAATTATAAAACCATGGAACTTTATTAAAAAGCCAAACAAGAAAAAATTGAGATGCGAGTGTAGCAACAGCTAAGTAAAAACCTTTTATCCGTAATGAAGGTAATCCAAAGAGAATTCCAACAGCGGCCGTTATAAGTCCTGAAATTAGGACAATGATCATTATATTTAAATCAGGAAAATAAGTCATTATTTTGTAGGTCGAAAAAGCTCCTACTGCCATAAACCCACCAGTTCCCAGAGAAACTTGACCACAATATCCCGTCAAAATATTCAGACCTATTGCTGCAAGTGAAAAAATTAGGAACGGAACCAGAATAGCTTTTTCCCAATAACTATTAATAACAAATGGAATTATTAAAAAAGCAATGAACATTAAAGTGCTAAAAGCAATTTTGTCCTGTATGAGAGGAAATATGGCATGGTCTGATTTATATGTAGACTTATACTGACCAGTTTCTTTGTAAAGCATAGAACTTAAACCCTCTCGATAATTTTATCGCCAAACAAACCTTGTGGACGAAATAATAAAAATACTAATGCCATAACATAGGCAAACCAATTTTCTAATGCTCCTGTTTCGAAGTATCCACCAATATAAATTTCGGCTAGTTTTTCACCAACACCTATTAATAGTCCTCCAATAATTGCACCTGGAATGGAAGTAAAACCACCTAATATAAGAACTGGTAAAGCTTTTAATGCAATAAGGGATAGAGAAAATTGTACACCAGACTCTGTTCCCCACATAATACCAGCTACCATAGCAATGAACCCTGAAATTGCCCAAACAAGTATCCAAATTGTTCTAAGAGAAATACCAACTGATAAAGCAGCTTGATGGTCATCAGCTACTGCTCTTAAAGCTCTTCCAGTTTTGGTATATTGAGAAAAAAGAGCTAATGTAATAACCAAGATCACAGCAATTACAGTTGCCCAAACATTCAGAACGTCAATATACATTCCATAATAATCACTACCTTCAGCCGCAAGTCCTATTGTAGCCTCTTCCAACCATACTGACCCGCCACTTGGTATTCCAACATCTAAAACCTTCACATCGGAACCCCACATTAAATCTCCAACACCTTCTAAGGCAAAAGCCAAGCCAATTGTAGCCATAAACAAAATTATAGGATCCTGATTTACAAGATGCTTGAGAACGAGCCGTTCTATAATCCATGCTAGAGCAATCATTGTAATCATAGTCAAGATGATAGCTAAAAAATTTGGCATTGATGCATACCAGTTGTGATAATTTGTTCCAAAAAGCTCATTTATTAAATGAGCAAACGGAACTTGACCTGTTTGATAGCCAACAAGAGTAAGCGCAGCAAAAAGAGCAAAGACACCTTGAGCAAAATTAAAAACACCCGATGCTTTAAAAATCAAAACAAAACCGAGAGCAACTAATGAATACATTACCCCAGACATTAACCCGTTAAGTACAGTCTCAATAAAATTTAATAATTCTACACTCATAAATCAAATTCCTTACTCATCGTCAGCTACTCCTAGATAGGCGTCGATTACTGCCTTATTGCTTCTAATTTCATTAGGTAAACCAGATCCAATTTTTTTTCCATAGTCTAAGACCACAATTCTGTCTGAGATATCCATAACAACACCCATATCATGTTCAATTAGAACTATAGTTGTTTTCAATTCATTGTTGACTGTTAATACAAACCTACTCATATCCTGTTTTTCTTCTACATTCATTCCAGCCATAGGTTCATCAAGTAAAAGTATTTCAGGCTCCATAGCCAATGCTCTTCCAAGCTCAACTCTTTTTTGTAAACCATATGGAAGTGAGCCAACAGGAGTACGTCTAATCGATTGTAAATCAAGGAAATCTATCACTCGTTCAACTTTTTCACGATGTTCTTCTTCTTCTTTTTCTGCTGGACCAAAATAAAGCGCTTGCATTAAGAAATTTTGCTTTTGTTTTAATAATCTGCCAGTCATTAAATTGTCTAGTGTACTCATACCCTTAAAAAGAGCAATATTTTGAAAAGTCCTTGCAATACCGCTTTTGGCCGCAAATTCTGGTTCCATTTCACCTCTATCTGTACCTGCAAAATTTATAGTACCGCTAGTAGGTTTATAAAAACCATTAATAACATTTAACATTGAAGATTTACCAGCGCCATTTGGGCCTATAATTGCAAAAACTTCTCCTTTTTTAACTTCAAATGAAACATCCGTTAATGCTTTAACACCGCCAAAGGCTAGAAAAATATTTTTGAGTTCTATCGCTGTTTTACCATAAGGTATATTTTTTAAATCTTCTAAACTCATTTATTTTTTGCCCTTACTAGATTTTTTAACTTTAGGTGGGGATTTTTTAATATTTAAATCTTTTGTTTTAATTAAATGCCTAATTTCCATAGTTGCGCTGATTTTACTTTTTCTTCCATCCTCTAGGGTAAACTCAGTATTAATAGAAGCTGTATCTTTATCTAAATACAAATCTTTTATAATATCTTTGTATCTAGTATTAATAACACTTCTTCGTACTTTTCTTGTTCTTGTTAATTCGCCATCATCAGCTTCTAATTCTTTGAACAATAACAAGAATTTAGCAATTTTAGTATTATCTGGTAGTTGTTCATTAACTTTAGAAATTTCTTTTTCTATAAGCTCATATATTTTTTT
>OCZA010000306.1_pt1 | contig 17435 bp, 21 predicted proteins | sample 1539021 | NCBI WGS metagenome assembly OCZA01 (sample SAMEA2619376, study PRJEB22493) | marine metagenome | biome: marine biome (ENVO:00000447); feature: surface water layer (ENVO:00002042); material: "saline water (ENVO:00002010), including plankton (ENVO:xxxxxxxx)" | depth 5 m | reverse complement strand
CAACTCCGGAACCAAGTATGGCAACTGCACCGACGGGTGCTCCTGCTAATGCTCCTGCACAAGAACTTACAGTTCAAGATTTAGGGGTATTGAAAACAATTATTGAAGTAGCACAAAGTCGTGGGGCGTTCAAAGCCAACGAACTTGAGGCTGTTGGAAAGACGTATTCTAAACTAGAGTCATTCTTAACTTCAATTCAAAACCAACAAGTAGCAAAAGATCCAAATGCTCCAGCACCAGCAACTGCACCAACAACTGCACCTGCTCCTGCAAGTGAGCCAATTGATCCAGCTACAGGAGAGGTAAAATAATGGCTATTAAACACATAGGAAGATTCAAAGAGAACGGAAGAAAAGTTGCCGTTGTCTTTAGAACATTACCTGATGATCCAGAAAGTGCTCTAGTAGTACAAACTGAGAACTTAGGTGATGCAGAGCATGACACATTAATTAATATGTTAGAAAGCAACACTGGTCAAAGTGCTGACGAACTAGCAGATGCTATGCAACGTACTCCACTAGGAGACGGTAGTATCATGTTAGCAAACTTCCACGTTAACGGAAAATTAACTAAGGTGAAAACTTCAGATATTGAAATGACACCAGATACACAGACTACTATTGGTCTTGATGAACTAAACAAAGTCATCGCAGAGCAAAAAGGTGTAGCAGTTAAGGACCTAGCGGTTGGCGGTAGTTCAGTTGAAGAAGTAGCAACTGCAACAACTATGCCATCAGGAGAAGCATCAGCAACAGTGGACGCGGCAAACGAGCAACCTTTAACAGACGAGGATCTAGCTAAGAATATGAGAGCAGATGCTGATCGTATGTTCAAAGAAGCTGAAAGACTACGTAAAGAAGCTGAGGATTTAAGCCCTACGAAAAAAGGCAAATCCAGTGCCAAGGCGTAGCAAACGCCTTCCACCAGAAGTAGTGAACAAATGGCCCGATGTATTCGGAGACGTTGACGTTCATGCCATACCGTTGGAGTACTTACACTCGTTAAGAGTTCGTTTTACTAACGGTAAGGCTTGGGATATAGCAGTAGACGTTAAAAAGAACCCTGTTAAATCCCTGGAAAAAACACTAAAAGAACTGTTTAATACTTATGATAGCAGTATTAAGCACGTTGATTTTAAGCTAGATACTGATCGTATTAAAAAAGATGTACAAAAACGCACCACAAAGTTCATCAAGCATCGTAAGTAATATTGCTAAAAAGGTATAAATACATATAACAGATCCAGGAGTTATATAAATGGCACTAAAACTAAGAAGAGGTACAGACTCACAAAGACAGCTTATTACACCAGCTGATGGTGAATTAATCTATACAACAGACACTAAAAAGTTGTTTATAGGTGACGGATCAACTGCGGGTGGTAATCCAGTTGATACAGCCGGTAGTGCATTAGGTGGTAACTTAGATCTAAACAATTATAACATAACTGGAACAGGTAACGTTAATGTTACTGGAAATATTACTGCTACTGGAAACATCACTGCTGACGGAAACTTAACACTAGGTGGTAATTTAACTGTTGGTGATGCAAGTACAGATACAATTAATTTAACTTCAAAAGTAGAATCACATATACTACCAGATGTTGATAGTGCAAGAAACATTGGTTCAAGTGTATTAAGATGGGGTTCTGGTTACTATGGTAACTTACACGTAACAGATGATATTAGTGCAGGATCAGTTAATGCTAATATTGTTGGAGATGATTCAACAGTATTAATTAACAAGACAAACGGAGCGGCACAATTAAATGGTACGTTCAAAGGTAACATTACTGCAACTGACAACTCAAGTTTCTTTAACGGAACTTCAAAGGCTGTTAACGCAGGTTCTATTACTGCAACAGGAGCCATTAGTGCTCCAAGCATAAGTGCTGAAGCTATTACAGGTAACTTCAAAGGTACTATTGTTGGTGACGATTCAACTGTGTTGGTTGATGCTGTCAACAGTACTGTAAATTTAAACAACGGTGAATTAAGTATCGTTGGTGGCGTACTGAAATGTACACAAAGTATTTTCCAAATTAGTGATACTGTAGAATCAGTAAACACTGAGCTACACATTTATCACGGTGCAGGTGGAAACTTTGGTTCACAAAAAATTCATTCAATTGGAGGAAGTGATTCACTAGATCCAGGTGGTATTGCATTTAGAGGTTACAAAGGTGGCTTCATTGGTTCAGGTAATGAAACACAAATGGCGGCAGGTGACTACTTAGGTCAGTTAACTTCACAAACATATGATCCAGTACACAATGGTGGAACAAGTGTTCTATCATCACAGATTGCATTTAGAATTGACCCAGATGAATCTGTTGCAAATGATACTGCAAAAGGTCAAATAGAATTTATTAATAACAAAGGAACAGGTACTTCATTAAGTGTAAGTGTTATGGTGTTTGATGCACAAGGTAGACTTGGTGTAAACAAACAAAATCCTGCTTCAAACTTAGACGTAGATGGTACTGCTGAATTCTCAAGTACAGTTAAGTTTGCAAACTTAACAACTGTTCAAAGAGACGCACTAGGTTCAGTAAGTGCTGGTATGGTAATCTACAATACTACATTAAGTAAATTCCAAGGACGTACAGGCGTTGCTTGGATTGATCTACACTAAATTATAAGGATTTTTTATAAAGCGAATGCTTAAGGCTAATCGAGTCTTTTCAGTATTGTTTATAACTTTGTGTGGTTGATTGATATCAAACAATACAGGTTTATTTAAAGTGAACCTAGCTACTTCTTCAAACGTGCTATCAGGACTAAAAACTTTATAACTTTTACCCCCACCTGCTACAGTTTCATCTTCAATAATAATTTCTTTACCTGTCAGGTGCTTATACATTTCTGTATGTGTATCTTCACAGTTTTGTACAGGAAAGTTTAGTCCGTAGTTTTGGTCAACAGGTCTGTAATCAGTATGTGGTAATTTAGTAGCAGGTTGTTCGTTGTGTTTATGAACCTTGATACCTACTAACCAACCCACTTCACAATCGTTGCTTTTACACCATTCTAAAAACAAAGGACATTCTGCTTTAAACTTATCTACGTCTAGCTTAACAACAGGGTCATCAGAAGTCTGTATGTTTCGTAAGCCCCACTCTTTCATTTCTTCTGAAATGTTATTATCTATATCAATGTGCTTATAATAAAACATGATCCTCCCACGGGTTATTTTCTAAATGTGCTAGAAACTCCTTTGGATTAAGTTTCCATACTGTTTGTGTTACACCTCTATAATCTATTTCTTTGATCTTTGTAAACAATCCTTGTTTAGACATTATTGGCAACCATATCCTATGAACTGCTCTTTGTGATCCACCTTCTAAATCATTTGTGGTACAATACATATTACTATCCATGCCACACCATTGTATCATCTTAGGAACATAAAAACGTGAAGTAAGATCTTCACAACGTTTCATTCTTCCCATTGATCCTGCATTGTGTAACATACCGCCAACTACACAGGTTCTTGTTAATATACGATAACTATTTTCTCCCATTTCAGGAAACGTATGTACTGCGGTTGCTCCCATGGCTTTATCTTCTTTGAATAATATAAACACTTGACTCTTTTCTTCATTTTTAAAAGCATCAATCATAATCTTACGATTACTATTGTTTACGTAACCTTGCTCTGCCGCTTCTTTATAGAAGTCATCAAGATCCATCCAGTCGTTGTGTGGTAAAAGTTTATAATAAGTTTTCATAATTAAATGCTATTCTATGAAGTATTCTATCTTCCATCTTTTCGTATGCCCAACGTTTATGTATGCTTAACCATTGTTCACTTAAAACAATATCACCATCTTCCCAATGATGATCGTAAATGAACTGTGGTTGAGTTACGTGTTCAATTAGTCTATCCATTAGATCTTTAAACTGTTCTTCTGTTTTATCTACCATACCTAGTATCTGTAAGTAAGGAAAATATAATCCTGTTTTACCTGCGTCATTGGTGTGTACTAGATTAAAAGGCTTATCTGTTGCATGATGTTCTACAAAGAACTTACTAGGACTATATGATCCGCTTTTATATCCTAAAGTAATCTTAACGTCTTTTATTTCTTCTTTTAATTCATCACTTAATGCTTCATAACTAGCAATATTGTTAAGCCAACTTGTTTTACTGCCTTTAGTTCCTTCAACACCATATAACCATATCAATGGCTCACGATCATAATTACTCGCTTGGTTGGCGTGCCAATCTAATGCAGATGTGTGTCCAAATAGTCCTTCTTCACCCTTGTCATTCTTTTGTCCTGTAACACGAAGTATATGATTACCAACTGCAAGATGTTCTGTACGTTGTCCTTCTTTAGGTTTAGTTGGATCAATAATAAACTGACACTTACCTAACTTTGAACAAAATGCTACTTCGTCTTCTGGTTGCAAGTCTTGATTCTTAAAAACAGTAACCATATTACTTAAGGTAAGTTTACCTATTTCAAATACTTCTTCTTTTGTAGCAGTCCTTATATCAAGGTCTTCAATTTGGATTGCCCAATCATTTAAGTAATTAATTTTCATTTATGTAACTCTCCAAATCTTCTGGTGTTCCAATACCTTGCATTGATTGTACATCAAATGCACAAACATTCGCACCTTCTTTTATAGTATAATTATACACAGGACAAGTATAAAATTCATTGTTTACTCTGTCATTAGCTTCTATCATCTGATCTATGTTTCTAAACATCTGTCCTGCATCACGCCAATAATAATATCCTACTGTAGCTCTGTCTGATATTGCTTTCTTTTCTGCAACTTCTACAACTTTGTCTGCGACAGTTTTTGCAAAACTCCATTTAGGATTTTTATCAGGACATTCAAACGTTGCTATGAGTCCGTCAACACCATTGTCTATGATTGTTCTAACTTTGTTACTATCCCACTCTACACTTTGATCACAGTTACTTACAAACACACTATCTCCTTTAGCAAATAGTTCTTTGGCTTTGTATAGAGTACAAGCGGTACCTTCTGTAAGTTCGTCTAGTTCTATAACTGTTGCATTAGAATACAAACTCTTTATCGTGTCTGTGATATTATGATCCTTGCGAACAATAAAAATACGTTCGTCGAAGTCAATGCCTATCTGTTGTTCTGTGTATTGAAACATAGGAATTCCTTTTACAGGAACTAAAGGTTTTGGTACGTCATATCCTTTTTCTTTAAATCTGTTTCCTTCGCCTGCCATAGGCATTATTAACTTAATACTCATTTAATAATCCTTTTAGATGTTCTACATTACTTACTTGTTTTACATGGGCAGTTGTAGCCGTTGCGGCTTGTATTCCTAATGGGCTATCCTCAAATATAACTGTTTGCATAGGTGAAACTCCGTAATGATACATAGCATAAAAGTACATATCAACTTCAGGCTTTGCTTTATGTTCTGTAGCAGTACAAACAGGATCAAACATATCTAGTTCTTGTATTGCTAAACATCTATCAACAAATTTACGTGTCGCATTTGAACAAACTGCAAGTTTATATTTTTCATTTAATCTAACAAATATATCTTTAAGTTCTTGATCAAACCTAACATACTTACTTAAATCATTCATTGTATATTCCTGTTTAAGATCCATTAACAAAGTTTCATCAAAGCTATAACCTTTTGCTTTGATATAGTCTATCTTGATAAGTGTAGGCATTCCTTCAACTTCTAGATCGGTATATTGTATTGCATTATTAACTTTCATACAAGCCCTCCTAAAGGCTTGTTGATGCAATGGCTTACAATCTGCCAAGGTACCATCATAATCTAATATTAGTAATTTAGTAGTTTCCATTTTATTTCATCGCCAACAAAAATACCTTTGCCTTGATCACCTGTAAGTATGGCTTGCCATATATGTGTATTTCTTATTTTTTCATCATCTAATTCTATTATCCACGGATTGTTGTATAATGATTTCATTGATGATAATGGTAAATTAGCCCATACAAGTAAATTTTTAAACATCTCATATGGTCCTGCATAATACCAATCTTCTGCTCTATAACTATTTGTGCTTTCTTCAAGGGATACACTAGGGCAAAATATCTTACCTTCCTGTAACTTGGGTAAAGGACCTTGACCTACTAAATCTGATCTTCCTAACCAAACATAGTCACATTGTTCAATGCTTCTATATGCTCTTGCTCTACTAATGTATTGTCCAAACGGAAAGTCATCATCATTATAACTTTCATTGTATTCTTCTACGTTAATAATCTTAGGTTGATATATACTGTATTCAGAAATAATATCTTCTTTTGTTTTATAAAAATATTGACTTCCTGAAGGATAGTATCCTTCTGTTCTGGCCCATCTGTAATCAGCATTATCCTTATTCCATTTAAAAAGTTGCGTCCAACTATGTATGTAAACACTTACATCATATTCCTTACATAATTGTTTATAGATTTCATTTTGTTCAAATGCTTGTGATACTAGTCTAGCTTCACCTCCGATTACGTATGCTAATTTTTTCATTGGTATCTCACATGGGTGTAATCATTTTTTACACTTTCATTTAGATCCATTGCAACATAATCGTGACCGTATAATGTTAGGTCGCTTGGAATAAGTTTTTTAAATTTTTTATACTTTCGTTCTAACTGTTCTGGCTCTTCGTTCCAATGTAACATTTCGCTTGACCAAATGTTTGTAGTCCATAATACTTTGTTACCTTGTTGGGCTTTAATTAAATTGAATAAGTTATCACATTCGTTAACGATATCTATCTTATAAAAGTTGTGTTCAAGTTCTACATACTGATCCCATAACTGTTTAAATGCTTCTGCACCACCGAATTCGTTTAATTCTTGATGCCAATATGACTCGTAATTGCCTCTATACGTTGAACTGAAGTTATACTTTAGGTCGTGTTCGAGTAGCCAATGGTGTAGATCCACGCCATTCCACGTTTCTAATAGGTGTCTTTTGTAAAATAAACTAGCATCACACCAATCAAAGTAGTGTACTCTAGTAAGTTTATTGAAGCCATTAGTTTTTAATATTGCTAAAGGTTTGAATCCTGCGGCCGCACTAAACAAGTGATCTATGTTTTCTGTGCGTTTACCTTCTGCTGATAAAGTTTCTGTGTTAAACGCATACACTCTATCCTTTTCTATTTCTTCTTGATAACCTAGTTTACGTATCCAAGCCTTTTGATTATATTCTAGTGAGTTTACTATAGGTTCGTTGCGTTTATCTAGCCATACTTTTTCTAATGACTTGCTTTTATTGTACGGATATAAAAACACCTTACACTCACGCATATCTAACGTGAGGTTATCTATTTGAATATTGTTTCTACAAGCTAGGTCAATCCAGTTACTACCGTCTGAGGTTATTTCCCATTTATCTTCTCCTTCACCTGCTTTTACCCAAGCTGGAGTATATTCACTGTTAACTGTATTCTTGCTGAACTCTACGTTCTTGTATAAAGGTTTTCTATCATGAAATATGCCTAGCTCATCAAACTCTGGTTTACCTAATTCTGTCCATTTGTCTAAATTAACAAACAGGTATTGTCTATGCAATCCTGGATAAGCACCATGTGTTATGTAATGATGTTGGCTTTTCTTGTCCATGATGTGTCCAACTACAAAGAAGTCTGGATTATCTTTTGCATACTCTAAACTTTTTGTAACTAAACTTGGTCCTCTAAATAATAAAAGACCTTGACAAGCTATCATACAATACTTTTTATTCTTTTGTATTGCATTTTCTAATAACTGTTTTACACTACTATCAAAGCCAACGTATGAAGCTAGTTTCATTTTTAACATACGATTAACATAAAAGTATGTCATATCAAATGTACGTTTACTAACAAACTTACTTTCGATATCGCGAGATATATCGAGTATACCTATACCTACTTCGTTATTGTTTGATAAATCTTCGTAGTATCTATCTACGGATAAACTATTCCAATCCTTCATGCAGTCTATCCTTATTTGTATAATAGCTTTTTCTTAGAATATAGAAGAAGTCTCTTGCACGTCTACCTATCTCAGAATGTATTATCATATGTATTCTTGGTTTATCGCTTCTGTTCCATACACTATGTACGTTACTAATGTCCATTAAGAAAGCACTACCATCGTTCTTGAAAGGAACAATACCTTGATCTTTCATTACAAACACACAACCTTCAGGATTATTCAAACTGATGTTGCATACACTTAAACGTTTTTCTGCATCTGGTCTGTCTTGATGTGGCATAATATATCCACCTGGCTCTAGCAACATAAATCTCACTCTATTAAGATATTCTGCTGGCCACACATCTGTTAAAAACTTTTTTGTTTCAGGACACTTGTCTGCTACCCAAGTCCAGTCTAATTGTTTAAGAACTTCATCACGTTCTAGTCCATAACTGTTTAGTGATTGCGTATCTTCATCTAGCCCGTGTAGTGTAAGACTTTTCCACCCGTGTCCATAATCATCTCTATGGCTGTGAAACTTATCAATTAAGTTTTCTGCTTCATGGTACATACCCTTAAAAGGATTCTTGTCTAATGCACTTAGATGAAAATAAGGCCACTGTGATTCTTCAAGCAACCATTGTACATCAAATAGATCTGGGTATTGTTTGTTAATGACTTTACCATTATTTTGGTGGAATTGTTCGAGCTCTTGCATACGAATATTTACCGCCAGGATACCATTAAATGCTCATATATTGGCTTAAATACTACTATGCATTATGTTTCCATGGAAAACCTTAACACAATAGTCGTGGACTTTACAAGCCACTGTAATGCTATGTGTGGCAACTGTTCACGTAACATTGATGGGATTAAAGTTAATCCTAATATGCCTCTTGGACATATGACTATGGACACTTGGAAAAATATTATAGACAATGCAAAAGGAATAAAAGAAATAATTTTTAACGGATCATATGGTGATCCTTTAATGAATCCAAATTTAGTTCCTGCATTAAAGTATGCAAGAAAACTAAAATGTAATATAATGATACACACTAATGGTGGCAAAGGATCTCCTAATCTGTGGAGAATGTTAGCACAAGAACTTAAAGACTTTCCACAGGGCGTTGTTACATTTAGTATTGACGGACTAGAGGATACTAATCATTTATATAGACGACACGTTGTATGGGAAAATCTTATAAACAATGTAAAGGCATTTATTGACAATGGTGGATTAGCCAGATGGCGTATGTTAGTATTCAAACACAATGCTCATCAAGTAGAACAAGCAGAACAATTAAGCAAGGATATGGGATTTGTAAAGTTTGATATTAATGGCGGATATACTTTTACTGCTATTGATAGTATAGCAAGTGAGGCAATTGAAAAGTTTAAAGCTACAAAGAAAGAAGAAGCACGTACTATTGCATACGATACAAGTAAGCTAGATAATGTAGAACGTGTAAAAAATTTGATGGAAGAAGGATTTGATAAAGGTTGTATAACTTGTAAGTGGAAGAAAAAACAAAAGATACAAATAAGTCATACAGGAGAAGTATTTCCTTGTTGTTATTTGTTAAGTGATCGTTATCCTAAAGACCCTAACAGTCCATACGGAAAGGAATGCAATAGTGTTTTCTGGCCTAACGTAAACGATACTCCATTAAAAGATATAGTTGAAACTGATGTATTAAACTTTCCAAGCGATAATAGATTTAAAATATGTGAGGTTACCTGCGGTGAAGTGTAAGTATTTAGAACATCAGGTAATGATACGTCCTGACGGAGAGTTCCGTATGTGTTGTATTAGTAAAGAAAAAACTAATAAAGAAAACATAAACGATATGTCTCCTGAAGAATGGTTAGCTAGTGAAACTCCTACAAAGGCTAGAGAACAATTAGCAAACAATCAGTTTCCAGAGGCTTGTCAAAAGTGTGAGCTTATGGAACTAGCTGGTAAACCAAGTATGCGTCAAAGACCAAGAGAGTATGGTCCAGGCATAAGCCATTTAGATATAAGGTTTGGTAACCAATGTAACCTACGTTGTACTATGTGCTATCCTGGTAGTTCAAGTAGCTTGTATGAAGAACACAAGGAACTAAGAGCTAAAGGTCAAGAAAGCCCATGGGGTTGGTTTGATTACGGATTGTATAACTGGTATACAGATGAACAAGGCGAAACACTTGCACGTAATCCTAATCTTAGAGAAGTATACCTAACGGGTGGTGAACCTATGATGGTCAAGGGCTTGAACAAGTTCTTAGGAAAATTAGATCCATCAGTGGAAGTAAGATTTAATACTAATGGAACATTATTTAATCCTAAGGTGTTTGATGAATTAAAAAGATTTGATCGTGTTAATATGAACTTTAGCATAGATGGTATAGGTAAAACAAACGATTACATACGTTGGGGAAGTGATTGGGATACCGTTGAATATAATTTAAACAAGTTTAGAGAAGTAGCTGATGTAAGTTTAGGACCGACAGTACAAATAATGAATGTACTAGATCACGACACCTACATAGAATACGCACAGGCCAACGACCTAGAAATATTTGATAACTTATTAATGACACCTGATAGCTTACATATTAAAAATGCACCTCAGGCTATGAAGGATAATATAAAACATTTTGATTACTGGATGTCACAACCAACAAGCATAGAAAAACAAGACGAATTTAGAAAGTGGATAGGAGTGTTAGATAAACACAGAGGTGTAAACATAAAAGATTACTTACCAGAAGTAGCAGGATATTATGGAATTAGTTAAAGAGAACATAGAAAAGCAACGTAAAGTCTATAAGCTAGAAGATAGATATAGAAAAGTCTGGGAAGGCGTACATGAAGAAATGCTAGAGGAACACGTTGCCGTATTGAATGAAGTTATGGAAGGTTGGGTAATTGATTGTGGAGTAACTACAAATTCAACTTGGATTGATTACCATATAGTTCCAGGTGTACCTGCAAATACATTTGAACATACCCCAGAGTTTATTAAAAAGATATATGACTTCTGTATAGACAGCATACAACAAACGTCACCTTATGTGCATTATGATTGGGTATTAAGTAACATCTTAATCGACGGAGATAATATGTATTTGGTTGATTGGGACAATGTTGCAATAAAGAAACCTGTAGAGATACACGATAAATTAGAGGCTGATTTAAGGTCAGCTTTTGGAGAGAAATTTGATGAAGTGCTTCGCACCTTGGCATAGTATTTTGGTACGTTTTAACGGTGATATAGTACCGGACGGAGTGTACTTAAAACGTTACGGAAACGTACTACAAACGCCTTTAAATGACCTTTTAAACAGCTATACAGCGTCACACACACGTGATTCTATCCGTAGTGGAGTGTTACCGCCCGAGTGCGAACAATGTGCTTTAAAAGAAGCCTCTGTAGGTCATAGTAGACGTTTATTCTTCCGTGATATTTTGAATCCAATGCTAGAAGATAAGGAATATGACTACTCCAAAAACTTCACAGATATCTACTTTTTGGAATTCAATATGAGTAATATATGTAACCTAAAGTGTCGTATGTGTGATGGTATCAATTCAAGTGCTTGGGTAAAGGATGATCTCAAACTTGCAGAGATAGGTAACAACAAATACTTCAGAAGAGTTAATGATCCAGAGTTTGGTTACACCAATAAAAGCGAACAGATAATTGCAAAGCTATTTGAAGATCCTACTCCATTTATGAACTTACGTTACTTGAGCATAAAGGGTGGAGAACCTTATATGGAACCTGCAAACAAGATTATATTACAGAAGTTTATTGACTTAGGTATTGCTAAACAGATTACACTTGATTGGACGACTAATGGTACAATAGTTGATGATGAAATTGCACACATGGCTAGACAGTTTGGCCACAGCAAATGGACTGTTAGTCTTGAAGCTACAGGCGAACTATACGAATACATTAGAGGCGGAAAAAACTTTACATTTGAACAACTAGAAAAGAACCTAGTACAATATAACTTTGATAGAGTCATTATTGCTGTTACCGTTATGGCATATAATATTGCACATCTAGGAGAAATAGATAAATGGTTTCTTAAACAAAAAATTAAATATCCTTGGTGGTCTATTTACTATAATAATGTTGTTGCAAAACCTCCATACTTAAATCCAAGAATACTTCCTAATAACATATTAGAAAATATTGAAGTTAAGTTTCCTAACATCAATTATACCCAAGATCCAGAGCTAGGTAAACATATAGATTTGTTTGTGGATTATACTAAAGATTTAGATAAGATTAGAAATACAAACGTATTAGATTATTGTCCTGAACTTAAAGATCTGTTTGTATAGGATCAAGTGCTATATAGTGAATGTTATTATGTGTAGGACTATCAATTATCCATTTAACAAGCTGACCAGCTTCTAATAAACTAATCTTACGTTTATCATCTTTTACTTTTTGTGTCTTAGAATCTAATTGACCAAAAGCAATATTGCTTATACGTACTTTGCTGTTACCCCAACATATATTTTTACAAAGTTCTTTGCTTCTTTCATCTAGTGCAGTCTTGTTTTTAAGATAATTTTCTGGACTATATCCATCGCCCCAATAACTTGTTGTACTGCTAATATTAATTATGTGTCCTCTTTCAAACTTATTGTATACAGCATTTAATATATCAACCTGTTCGTTGTCAGGACCATACTGACTGTTTACAAATACATCAAAGTCTTTCGCATGGTCGGCAACTTTTTCAAAGTCCCCTAGATCCCAACCATTCCATCTGCCAATGAATTCTACTCTATTATGATTATATGCTTCATATATACCTTTGCATAAACCTTCATAGTTAGGATTACCTGTTACTAGTATTCTACTCATAATGCTTTTTATTTCCTTTGTGCCAACCTATGTCTTGAATATTTGTGCTGTTGCATTTAGGACACACCCACCATTCTTCTGTATTGTCATCTGTTGCTAGATCCTGTGCTACGCCTCTCCAACCACAGACACCACAGAGCCAATTCCAAATTTGATTCATTCCTTCAGCAAGTGCTATGTTGTCTTCCATTCGTCCTGTTCCTTTCTAATGTATATGTCGCTTAAACAACTGCATATACTTTTGCCACAAGTTATAGGTTCCTTAGGTAACTTGTATCTTTCTAAGTTACCAATCGGTCCACCGAACTGACAATCTGCTCTATACATATTTCCCCACATATCTACATTAATACCATCTACTCCTGCCCAACATTTCCAACCTACAAATTTATTCTTACCATCTAGTATAAGCTGATTGGCATCAATATCTTCTGCACTTTCAAACCAGTCATTGCGTTTTAACTGCATTTCTCCTCTGTGTACATCACCAAAGTTAATGTTTCTAGTAAAAGGCCAATCCTTGATTACATCTTTTTGCTGTTGTGTATATGTAGCTACTTCATTTGTAATGTGTTCACCTGATGTTTTATCAACGATTACCTTAGGTTCAATACTTGCTGTTGCTGTTGCACTATAAATTTTTTCTGATATCTTAAATGCTTCGTCAAAGTCATTAGGTAAAAGCATCATATTGACTACTGTATTAATTTTAGATTCGTTTATTACTTCTATAAAATGATCTGGATTAGCATAGGCTTTGTGGTAACTTAACATCATGGCATCTGTATAAGGAGCGATACGTGTAAAGTATTCTGGATTTTGACTACCATTACTTACAAACGTAAACTTATGTCCTTGTTCCTTAACGCATTGAGCCATATCTATAAAGTGTTTCCAATACGTAGGTTCTCCGCCACTTATTCTAAAACAAATATCTTTGTTTACTTTTAAATTTTTTATAAAACGTTCTACAGTTTCCCAACGTGGTTGTCCTGTGCTACCATTGTGTAGTATATCGGGACAGTATTCACAACGATAGTTACATTTATTAGATAGTGTCCAACTAACTAAAAACCAATCGTTTTTTGTAATGTCCTTGTATACTAGTTTCACAGTTTTCCAAACCCCCATTTTCTTTCTTGGCACCACCAACACTTGCCACAATGTTTGTCGCCTGGGTCTGCATAAACTTTATCTCTAGGATAGTATTCACAACTGTAAGTTAATGGAAATAAGCTATCCATTAAATCATATTTTTTATATAGATCTCCTAGTCCTTGTTTGTCTATTAGTGACCAAGGTGTGTATACCCAAGGATATCCCTCATCAGTGGCATCATATAATTGTTCTGCTAGATTAGGTTCATCTCTATTAGGATCTTTCGAACATTCATATTCATCTGTAAATGTATCTAAAACTTCCTTAGGTGGATTCTTCGTTACGCCTGTCATTACAACATTAATATCCACACCAACTTGCTTTATCATATCTCCTAATATTTCTGGACCATCAGGTTTATCACCGTCCATGTGTATGATGTGTAATTGAACATCATGATTACCTGTAAGCTCTACGTTCTTGTTAAGTGCCTTTGTTACTGCTACAGTATTCTTTAATCCTAAAGGATTGTTTGCAAGATCAAATATGTGTAATGTACCCATGCCTTTGTAAAAGCGTAAAGCAAAATACATCATTAGTGAACTGTCTGCACCTCCACTACATAACAAACCTATTGGGCCAGGATATAGATTAAAATTAACTCCATCTGAAAGAGGTATTGTTTTTAATACTTCCATTTTTTAAATCCTCCATCAATAGTCATAGATGTAATATCTTTGTTTTCCATTATGTACATAATTTTATCTGCAACAACTTTTGTCTCTAACTTTTCTTCTACGAAATCTTCCGACATTGGAGTATCCATCCAACCTATTTTTACGTTTACTATTCTACAATTCTTTTCTATGTGTTGCAATCTCATACACGCCTCGTCTAATGCTTTCTTATGTATAGGATAGAATCCCATTTGATAATTTATATGCTTTATTTCTGAAGCAGTACTACTGATATTGATAATTGTTTTATCTTCTTTCATCCACTTTTTAAAAACTTTTTCTAACATATTAACTTGATGGAATCCGTCATACGCATTATTAATAAAGACATCACACCCTAATAATGCTTCAATCCAAGGATCCGGATTCTTAATGTCATGATGACTGCCTAAGTCAAACCCCACACTATCTGGTATACGTGTATAAAGTTCTTTTCCTAGTCCTGATAGATGTCCTGTTATTCCTACTTTGACCATAACTCCTCCAATCCTTTCAATGTGTCTGGTATAGCATCAAAATATTCTTGATCTGCATTTATAGGTAATATAAATCTAAAGTGATTGCCGTTCTTAAACAATATAAATGTTATACCGTAATTTCCTATAATTTGCCAACCTGCATTTTCAAAGTGTGTACGTGCAAGTTCTATAATATTATTCACGTTATCCATATAATTGTATTGCTCTAAAACATTAAGATATTCCAACATACTTAATACGCCGGACAAACAAAAACTATACGTATGACCGTGTACCCAATTAGAATCTTTTAATTCTTTGTGTAACTTTTCGTTATACATAGCAATTGATAAAGGAAAAAATCCTCCTGTGATTGCCTTACCCATTACAAATAAATCTGGATTGACAGGTAGCTTGTCCCAACCAAAGAATGATCCTGTCTTTCCACCTCCCATAAAGATGTCGTCAACGATTACTAATACGTCATGCTCTGATTGTATTTTATTAACCTTATTCCAAACATCAAATCCATAAGGTTGTATGTCTTTGTTGTGCGGACACGTTTCTATAATAATACAAGCAACGTCCGACCAGTCTATGTCTGCATCTAAATTGTTACGTGATAATTTAATAACATCTTGATAAGGATTCATTCCGTAGTATGCTTTTTCAAGATCCTTGTCGCCACAACTTAATGACAATAAAGTCATTCCATGATATCCGTCATCAAATGAAACTATTTTATTTCTTTTATTTCCTATTTTTTGATGATATGCAAACGCCATCTTTATTGCAACTTCTACACCGTCGCTACCTGATAAAGCAAACACAGGTCTATAACCTTTACTCATCTTGTAAAGTCTGTCTGCTAGTTCAACGTGTGGTGAATTAAGTGCAGGCTCAAATGCCATAAACAATCCATCTGCTACTTCTGGCTTAAAAGTTTTTAGTCTTTCGCAAACCTTATCTATAATTCCGTGATCATCATATCCTAGGCTATATGCAGAATAATGCAGAAGTGTATCAATTACTTTTACACCATTTCTAACAATTCCAAACTTCCAATGTTCTGTATCAATATGAACATCTTTTTGTTGTCCTAGTATTAGTCCTTTATATTCCATTACATATATCTCCCAAGATCTGGAAATGTCTTTCTAAAATCTGTTTCTCGTCTTTCATCTGTTACTTTTAAGTATTCTTGTAGTGCAGGAAGTTTATTACTCCAATCCTCTTGCATCATGTATTTAATTAAGCCTCTCCAACGTTGAGCACCATATGGGTGTTGATTAAATTCCAAATTAAACTTCTGTCTATCAATAAATTTTTCTAACTTATCCTTTGCCCAAAGTTTTGCTTCCTGTGGCAAAACTTGTACATTTAGATATGATGGCAAATAAACCAGATGCGTTCCTATGATACCTCCGCCGAACATTGACGGATTAATTTTACTAAATCCTTGATCCATTTTCCATTCAGCTAGTTCATCTATGTAACCTACATTTAATAATTGTATTGCACAGGCAATATTAATTACTGTATTGTCTTTTGTATTTTCATCCAGTTTTTTTAAATTCTTTGCAACTTCTTCCCACTTACTAGGATAACGTATATAATTATTACGTTCACCATAAGCATCTATGCTAAAGTTAAAACGTACTTCCTTAAAGTGTTCCCATAACTTGAACAACTTGTCTGGTAATTCTAATCCATTTGAATTATATCTTAGATTACACTCTTTTGCATACCCTTCATCAACCATGAACTCTAATATTTTATAATGTTCAGGTATAAGCAATGGCTCGCCACCTGCAAAATATAATTCTTGTATATTAAATGCTTGGTGCTTCATTGAATCTATGAAAGACCCTTTTTTATACCAAGTATAATCATATTGATCGTCCCAACCTTGATCTGCAATAAGGTCTTTATTTTTATACTGTGGCATTTGTAGTTTCCACTCCTTAATCCAACTTGAACTATCATGTGGACTACACATAACGCATTTTAGTTGGCATAGGTTTCCTAAACGTAAATCAAAGTAAGGAATACTTACAGGTGCAGTACCATCTTCCTTTGTACTTGCAATAAGTTTATCAAAGTCTACACGTTGTTTCCATTCTTCACTTTCCCATTGACGTTTACTTGTAATACCTTTTGCTTCTTCATTAAAACATTTTGTACAGCTAATAGGTATTTCACCATTAAGCATTTGTAATCTTGTTCTTCTCATATGTTCGCTGTTCCATACTTCTTCTATAGTATGGTCACGTAGGTTCATAGCAATACCATCTTTCTTAACAAGTCCTGCTGTCT
>OCZA010000305.1_pt1 | contig 17511 bp, 20 predicted proteins | sample 1539021 | NCBI WGS metagenome assembly OCZA01 (sample SAMEA2619376, study PRJEB22493) | marine metagenome | biome: marine biome (ENVO:00000447); feature: surface water layer (ENVO:00002042); material: "saline water (ENVO:00002010), including plankton (ENVO:xxxxxxxx)" | depth 5 m | reverse complement strand
AAGATTTAATTGTCACAAAACAGTGGGATGTTAATGGTGTTCATTATTCTAAAACCTCAAAAGGGTGGCTTGAAAATCAATACAAAAATAAAAGTGAAATAATTAATATCTTTAAAGATCATTACGATGATCCTGTGGTTTGGTTTAATCGTTGGAGGATTTTTTTTCTTACTTGTGAAGTTTTCTTTGCAATGAACAAGGGTAATGAATACTTTGTCTCTCACTACCTTTTTGAAAAAACTAATTCTTAATGCGAATCATTATTACTTCATTTCGCAATAAGCGATTACGAAATTATTTCATGTAAAATTCATCTTATTTACTGGAGGTAAGATGAAAGACATTGATTCGAATAAAGTTTGTGAAGTTTTGAATGAGATAATGGAATGTGAGCTCGCTGGTGTTGTCAGGTATACACATTCCTCGATGATGGTAAGTGGGCCTCACAGAATACCAATAGTTGACTTTCTTAAAGAGCAAGCAACTGAATCTTTGCTCCATGCTCAACAAGCTGGAGAAATTCTGACAGGGTTAGATGGTCATCCAACGCAAAATATTGCCAAGATAGAAGAGACAAACAGACATACCATTAAAGACATACTTGATGAAAGCCTTCAGCATGAAATGCATGCAGTGGAACTTTATAAAGACCTTTTAAGTCATGTTGAAGAAAAATCTATATATCTTGAGGAATATGCAAGAGGTATGATCGGAGAAGAAGAGCAACACTCTTTAGAGTTAAGGAAAATGTTGAAAGATTTTGGATAATCTTTTGAAAGAATCTAATTAAGCAAAATCATCATATGTCAAAATCGATAAGCCTTCATTCTCTCTCGTAACTTTTACTATCTGATCTGCAACTTTTGAAGCTTGAACTTGCCTGAAGTCCTTCAGAGGACCCTGCATGAGAGGTGAGGCAAGATGCAAAGCACTTTCAAGAATAGGAATCTCATGACCTCTGAAATCTTTTCTTTTCCCCAAAAGATGACCAGGTTGAGCGATACAAATATTATCATACCCAATTCTTTTCAATGAATTTTCGAGCTTTCCTTTAATATGGAAATAGTAGTTTATTGAACTTTCCTCTGCACCTATTGCTGATACTAAAGCTATGGACTTAGCCCCTTTCTTTAATCCTAGCTCAGCAATTGCAAGCGAGTAATTAAAGTCTATTTTCTTAAAACTTTCTCTGTTAGCTTCAGGCATATAAGCCAACTCATAAGTAGAAAGCTTTTTTCCTAAAGATAAATATACATGATCAATTGGGTCATCTATAGCGATTAAATTTTTTAACAAATCATCGAAATCGATTATTTTCTCTATAACATTTTCTGGTAGACCATTACTTTTTCTAGTTAGTGATATTACTGATCCTGGCAAACTAGATAAATTTTCAAGTATATGACTACCAACAAGTCCTGTTGAGCCTGCTATAAGAGAGACAGGTTTTTGAACCATCTTTTAATTTATGTTGTCTGTAAGACCTTGAAAAGGGCTATCAAAAGTAATTGAGATATTTATGATGCTATTTATTTTGCCAGCCATGAAGCTTGTAAAAGATCTTTGCGGACTCATTTCCAACGTAGCATATCTTCCATTTTTAAAATATATTAAGGTTATCTCTTGCCCAACCTTTGAAGACATAAGCTCCCATCCGGATGCAGCTGTTTGTTCGGTATAAAAAATAAGATTTTCAGCAGGACTAGACGAACTATCAAGCAAAATCCTTCCGGAAACATTATCACCATTTCCTAGCAATATTGTTGAATCTTTTTTAATCTTTGAATCTTCTGGTATTGGAAGGTCAGATAATAAGAAATCTATGATTTCTTTTTGATTAACTTGAAACTCATCAACAAAGATTGCGCAACTGCTTGATAAGAGCAAGGCTGTTAAACAAGTTAGAATCGATATTCTCATATTGCAATTATAGACTAGAATACAAAAATATTTTCTTAAATTCTATGTGGGTTTCCCATGCAACTTCTTGCAATTTAGAAGCAACCTCAGGATCTAATCCCATAATGTACTTATTGCCAATAGGAGATTTGTTGCTAAGAGTTGTAAAAACCATTAAAGCTGCTAGATATGTTCCTTCTTTGCTTGGATGCCTTAGATCCTCGGTATAGAGATTTATATTTGGGAAATCTTTATTTATCTTTAAAAATGCTCTTCCAGCAGGAATCAATCTTATGTTATTTATTTTTGCAGCTTTAAAGAATTCCTTTTCTAAAGCCATTTGCATCTTGGGCTTATTCTTATAGGGCCAAGTCATAAATAAAATTGGTTCTACACCAACAGATCTGATAGTTTCTGAGTGTTCTTTTACATATTTATAGAAACTATCTCTCCTGCTGTCGTTTATCGGACAAAGGCTACAATCCATCATTATTACAACATCAATATCATTATCTTCATAGGGCTCATAAGTATTTGTTCTGGAGTCTATTTTGAAGCTACCAATCTCATTATTAGACAGATAACTTTCCATATCATGCCATGATAGCGAAGATCCATTAATAGTTATTGAGCGTCTTTTTGGAGTATTAAGATCAGCATCAGCATCGTATAGATCACCAAGGTGATTATGCAAACTATTGTTGTAATAAAAAAAGCTATTCCCGACGAGCATTATTGAATTTACATTTTTCGTGTCTTCTGAATAAGAAAAAATGGTAAATATAAGAGAAATAAATACTACAAAGATTTTAAGCATCCAAAGATTATATAATGAAAATAATTTATGAATGACTATTCTGAAAACATTGCCATTATTGGTGGAGGCATAGCCGGACTTTCTCTTGGATGTTTTTTATCTAGAAAAAAAATCAAATGCATCATCTTTGAGCGGTCATCTCATATCAGAGAAGGTGGATCAGGAATATCCATATCTCCAAATGCAATAAATCTGCTAGAAAAGATTAATCTAAAAGAGAGTCTTTCAAATGAAGGCTTTTTCCCAGAAAAAATTAATTTTTTAGATGAGGATAATCCTATAACTTCTATCGACTCTAGAGTTTGTTGTATTTCTAGGGAAAAACTCGTAAGTATTCTATATAAGAGATTTATTGAGCTTGGAGGAAAGATTATTTTTGATCACGAATATGTTTCGTTTGATTCAGATAATAAGATCTTAAACTTCAAAAATAATCAATCATATGAAGTCCTTCACTTAGCAGCATGTGATGGCATAAAATCAAAAATACGAGATGATTTTTTTGATACAGGTAAGCCAACTTATAGCGGCTATTCTGCATGGAGATGTATTGGTCAGAATCCACATAGAGACGCTTATCTTCAACTTTCTTCAAACAAGCACTTAGTTCTTTATCCAATAACAAACTCTTTATCAAGTTTTGTAGGATGTATTAAAACAAAAAAACAAAATAATGAGTCTTGGATAGCTGAGGGCAGTAAAGATGAACTTATTAAGGATATCGGCTTTATGTCTGATAATCATAAAGAGACGGTTTATGCTTCAAAGAGATTCTATAGATGGGGGATTTATACAAGGCCTTTGCTAAAGAAATATTTTACCAAAAATGTTACTTTGTTTGGAGATGCTGCACATCCCATAGTGCCATTTTTAGGACAGGGCGGTTGTCTTGCTGTTGAAGATGGTTATTCTTTTGCTAAGCTTTTAAATGATAGTGGCAATTTAGAGGATGCCCAAAATAGTTATGAGTGTATAAGAAAGCCAAGAGTTAAGATGATCACTAGGCTGTCTAAGGAACAAGCTCTTCACAATCATATATCTAATCCATTGCTAAGAAAGACAAGAAACTTCCTTATGTCAAAAACACCTATCATAGATAAACAAATGGATAGAATTTATAGATTTGAGTTGTAAGGTGGTGCCCAGAGGTGGGATCGAACCACCGACACAAGGATTTTCAGTCCTTTGCTCTACCAACTGAGCTATCTGGGCAAATTAGATCAAAGGATTATATGCAAGAATGAAGGTAATGTCATTAATCAGTCTAATGACTTAAAACCTTCAGCTTTTGCATAATCAGCATTATTAAAAAATAGATGCATTTGCTCAATGAGCCATTTTCTATTCTTTTGATCAGACATATCAAGCATTTTTTCATTGATAAGTGTTACCTGATGAGATTTCCATTCTTCCCAAGCTTTAGCAGAGACTGTTTTTTGCAATTCAATCCCAAGCTCGCCTGGCATTGGCGGAATTTCTAACGATGGAAGCTCTTCTTTATACTTCTTGCAAAAAACTGTTTTTGTCATAACGTACTCACAACTTTTTTGATTGGTGTCGGCATTGCATATTCATGTACTTTGCTTTTCTTAATCCATTTATACTCTAAATTAGACTCAAGATCATATTTTTTATCAATTTCAAAAGCCCTTATCTTCATATCTAAATTAAGGTGACTTAGCGGATGATTAATATCGATCTTTATATACTTTTGGTCACCTTTGATTTTTACTTCATTCCCATCAATTGGAATCCATAAACTTTCCCAGTATTCGGAGGCCTGTTTTTTATGCATAAGGATCTCATTTTTTGTATGAGGCAAAATAAAATTAAGCTTTACAGTAGGTTTTTGAATAGCCTTTCTTAAACTTACTTTATTAGAAACTTCTTTGAAGGCGCTATCGCAATCATTACTGACTGGACATAAATCACAACGAGGTCTTGATTTTGAGCAATGTGTAGCTCCTAAATCCATAATTCCTTGAGTATATTCAAAGGATTCTTTATTTGGAGTAAGTTTTTCAGAAATAAGCCAAAGCTTTTTCTGTTTTTCATTTTCAGTTTTAAAAGATATTTTTTTATATCTTCCAAGCACTCTTTTGACATTGGCATCAAGTATTGGATGACCTTTATTGAAAGCTATAGACATAATTGCACCTGCAGTAGATCTTCCAATGCCAGGTAAGGACTCTAAATCATTTATATTTATTGGCAGCTTATTATTAAAATCTTCACTGATTACTCTGCAAGCTTTATAAATATTTTTTGCTCTTCTATAGAAACCCAATCCTGACCATTGAGCTAATATTTCATCCTCTGAAGCTTTAAGCAAAGCATCAAGATTAGGATACTTTTTAATGAATTTATTAAAGTAGGGGACAACAGTTTTTACTTGAGTTTGTTGAAGCATTATCTCCGATATCCATATAGAGTATGGAGATATATTTTTTCTCCATGGGAGATCATGCCTGCCATTACTTTTGTACCAGTTAACAATTCTGTTACTAAAGCTACTCATTGAAGAAATCTTTTTTTGACGCAACTGAACCATCCTCATTAATTACATAATGTATTGGAGCCCCAGTAGGGATTTCTAATTTAACAATGTCTTCATCCGAAATGTTATCAAGAAACTTAATTAATGACCTAAGAGAGTTCCCATGAGCTGCAACTAAAACATTCTTACCTTTGCAAACATATGGAAGTATCTCTTTCATAAAAAATGGGAGCACTCTTTCACCTGTATCTTTGAGACTTTCTCCACCAGGAGGAGGGATATCAAAGGATCTTCTCCAAATATGAACTTGTTCATCGCCCCATCTTTTTCTTGCATCATCCTTATTGAGACCTGCAAGGTCTCCATAGTTTCTTTCATTAAGAGCCTGATTTTTTATAGTTGATAGAGGCTGATTTATTTCTTTGAGAATAATTTCAGCTGTATTCTGAGCTCTTATTAGTGCAGATGTGAAAACCAAGTCAAAATTAATTTTTAAGTTATTTATTATCTTTCCTGCATTGCGAGCCTCTTCAACTCCTTTTGATGTCAGGCCCGGATCCTTCCATCCAGTAAATTGATTCAAGGCATTCCACTCGCTTTGACCATGTCTTATTAAAATTAGATTCATTTTTATTAGATAAAATCTTATTTTAATAGATAATATGTCTTCATATGTTGGAATTTAATCTTTTTTTAATTGATTATTGGTATTTCTCAGTACCACTATTTTTCTTCATATTCTTATTTGCTTATTCAGAAATGAACAAAGGTGGTAAGAAAATTGAACCCAATGAACTTACACGATTAATCAACAAAGAAAGTGCAATCCTTATCGATCTTAGAAAAAAAGAAGATTATGAAAATGGACATATTATGAATGCATTGAATTATCCTCATCAAGAATTTGATAATCAGATGCATGAATTAGAAAAATTTAAAGATCGTCCAATAATCTTGGTCTGTGATATGGGAAGAAATTCTGCAAATATTGGTGAGAAACTTAAAAAAGCTGAGTTTGAGAAAACCTTTAGGTTAAATGGAGGTATGATGACTTGGACACAAGAGAACCTTCCAGTTGTCCAAAAATAAAAATGCGGGAAAAGAATCCCCGCATTTTTAAAAGAAACAAATTTATTTAGAAAGAGTTCCTACTATATGAGCTAGTATCTTGTAAGGATCAGCATTAGATGCTGGTCTTCTGTCTTCAAGATATCCATTCCAGTCATGTTCAACAGTATAGACAGGGATTCTTATACTTGCTCCACGATCACTGACACCATAAGAGAATTTTTCGATGCTTTGTGTCTCATGAAGACCTGTTAGTCTCATATCATTATCCGAACCATAAGATGCAATACCTTCTTCATGAACTTCGCCTAATTTGTCACACATTGAAGAGAAAAGTTCTTCAGAACCAGCAGTTCTCATTGCCTCATTTGAAAAATTACAATGCATTCCAGATCCGTTCCAGTCACCTGTTTTTGGCTTTGGATGTATATTTACACCAACACCATATTCTTCAGCAATCTTATAAAGAAGATATCTTGATACCCAAAGATCATCAGCTGCTTTGATACCTTTTCCAAAACACTGATACTCCCATTGACCAAGAGCAACCTCTGCATTTGTACCCGTAAGGGTTATGCCAAGATCTAAACAAGCTTCTAAATGCGCATCTGAGATTTCTCTACCAACTACATTGCCTGCTCCAACTCCACAATAATATTCTCCTTGCTCTCTTGGTGTGCCATCTTCCCAACCTAAAGGTTCTCCAGTTTGCGGATCAGTAAAAAAGAATTCTTGTTCAAATCCAAACCACCACTCATCAGTAGTCACTTCTGCCGCTGCAGCTCTAGTATTAGATGGATGCACGGAATGGTCAGCAGCTTGAACTTGAGTCATAACTAAATCATGACCATTTGGATTTGCATAGGTCTGCACTGGTAAAAGTAAGCAGTCTGAACTTCCGCCTTCAGCTTGTTGAGTTGAAGACCCATCAAAAGACCAATCTGGAGGAGTATCATCCTCAGTAGCTTTAACTTTGCTTCGCATCATTGGTTCCGGCTGATACCCATCAAGCCATATATATTCAAAAGTATTCATAAATATCTCCTAAAAAATAAATTTTCATGCATTTTTTAGTCTGCAGGATTTTTGAAGTTAAACTCGATCGGGTTTAACGGTTGCGTTCCTTCAGCTTTCGCTTACTTCCGACTCTAAAAGAGTTGAACGATTAACGTTATCCTGTTAACGGGTGCGTTCCTTCGGTTTTCACCTACTTCCGACTTCCTAAGAAGTTGAACGATTTTAACTCTTCACTCAAAAAATTGAGTTCCTTTTAAACCATGGAAATGGTGCAAATTAAAATGCTAGGTAAAGTTTACTTTAATGAAATAACTAAGCAATAGACATATTAATATTAAAGGCAATATTTTCAGAAATGTTACAAGAATTTCTAAAGTTTCATAAATTCTGAGATTATTTCTAGCTTTTCTTTAAAAGAATCAAAAGAATGGCTTCCCCCATCAATGATGCAAAAATTACAACCATTATAAAAATCAAGAGTGTACTCAAATGGAATAACATCATCACCAGTCTCAATAAGAACTAAATAGTTAGATGGAGAGTTTATTTTTGAGACATTATTTTGCTTCAAGATTTCAAGATCTTTTTTAGTTAGAAAAAATTCTTCATTTGTTGAGTAGTTAGTATTCTTTCCTAAGTACATTTCCATGCCTAAATATGGATTTGATGCGGGATTGATCAACACAGCCTTCGAATTAAACTTTTCTGCAAAATAAGACGCATAAAAACCACCAAGTGAGCTTCCAATAAATAATCTATCACCTGCATTCTCTTCTACTAAATTTTCTAATTGAGTAAAAGATTTTTCTATAGAGTTATCAATGTTTGGGATATGCAGATAAATAGTTGGAAATTTTTCTTTTATAAAATCATCAAAGATTTTAGCCTTTGTTGAATCAGCAGATGATGCAAAGCCATGAAAATAAAATATATTTTTATTCAATTATTTCTTCTGCAAAAGTAAGTAAATTTTCAAGAAGGTCAAAAAAGAAAGTATTTTGTTGATGCTTTTCATCAGATGACTGAAGAGCAGGTTTATTTTTTATATAAAAAGGGAAAGGCTTCTCACCCTGAAAGGAAATTACCTCAACCATTTTTGCATCACTAAAAACACAGAACCTGATTATAAAATCATTAAGACTATCTTCAGTATGAAAATGCTTTACCTCATAGGTTAGGGTGTGCTTAGTTTTTGATAATAAATTAAACTTTATAAAAACTGTTTCATTTTTACTGACAGACTTCTCAAAACTTTTCCTTGGGTCTTTAAAATCTTGAAGTAATTTTCGTAATTTAAAGAAATTACTTCCACACACATTTAAATGCGTTGAAGTTTTAGGAAGAGTTTTCATTTCTATAAATTAAATAAAAATATTATATTTTTCAATCAACAAAGCTAATAAAAACAATAAACCTATAAAATTATTATTTTTAAATGCTTTTAGGTGCTCATTATTTCTTGATATTGAATGCTGATAATAAAAGAGAAAAACAGTAAAAAATATAGTCAAATACCAAATAAAACTCAAATTATTTAAGTAACCAAGAAAAATGAAGAATATAAGAGAGAAGCTTTGAAATAGAGTTATATAGTTTTGAGATTTTTGTCCCCAGTAAGTAATAGAAGAGTTAACGCCTAATTTTTTATCGTCATCATAATCGCTCATTGCATAAAATGAGTCGTAAGCAACTATCCAGAAAAAATTAGCTAAGTACAAGACCCACATTGAGGTATCAAGTAACTTTTCGTTCATTGAAAAAACAATTGGAATACTTGAACCAAAAGTTATTCCTAAGAAAATTTGTGGGATCTTTAGGAATCTTTTTGTTAGGGGGTAGGAAACTATGAAAACTGCAAAAAATAAACAAACCAACTGTGCTTGTCTTTCTAAAATGGAGACAAGTAACAAAGAAAACACTGAAAGTAGAAGAAATATAAAATAGGCCTCACGCTTACTAAGTTGGCCTGATGCTAATGGCCTGTCTTTAGTTCTTTCAACTTTTTTATCAAATTCCATATCAAATATATCATTTATCACGCATCCAGTTGATCTTACTAAAATTGATCCAGCTACAATAATGATTACGAATGAGTAATCAATAGATGCCTCAGTTGAGATTAATAGAGCAATTAGTGCAGGCCACAAAAGGAGATAAATACCAATAGGTTTATCAAGCCGAGTTATGCCAATAAAGCCACTTATTTTTTCAGCTATCATTTATTAAAAAGATTTCACAAACACTAAAAGGAAAACCTTTAACTGTATATATGCCTTTTCTTCCATAGAAAATTTTTTTATTTGATTCAAACTTAGAAAATAGCATATATTCTTTTTTAATTTCAGGATTTGAAAAAAGGATATCTCCTAATGGATTTTCTTTGAGGTTCCCAAGAACACCTAGACCAAGTCTAATTGTTTCAAGCGGTATGATACTTTTTGCATAAATTAATGGCTCTTCATCAGAATATAGAAGCACTTCTCTAATATTGTTTTCCTTATAGTTTGAAATAATAAGATCATCAACGGCGGCATCTACCTCTCCAGGACTATCTCTTAGAAGCTTTAATTTGAAATCTGAAAATGATTTGATTCTAGATGTTATTGATCCAGACTCATTTAACCAGGAAAGAATTTCTTTATTCTGGACTTCAAGGGATTTAGTCTCGGACATCCATGAAGTTAATTTATTGAATTGCATATATTTAAGTATCTCAATTTTGGTATTATACGCTGATCTTTTTTATAATTTTTAGACACTAATAAATGAAATATGGACTATAAGAAATGGGAATGCATCGTTTGTGGGTTAATTTATGATGAAGCTGAAGGCTGGCCTGAAGATGATATTGAACCCGGAACTAAATGGGAAGATGTCCCTGAAGACTGGATATGTCCTGACTGTGGTGTTGGAAAAGAAGATTTTGACATGGTTGAGATATCATAATGCTTGATGCTCCCAAGAACCTTACTAGAAATGTATTAATTGCTATGTGTTTAGGTGCTTTAATAGGCGCTATCTTATATTATTCGAGTTCTTTTTCAGATGGGTTTAAAGATTTTATTTTTGAATATGTTTTTAAACTTGGCGGTGAAATTTTTATAAATCTTTTAAAACTAATGGTAGTCCCATTAGTATTTTTCTCTCTAGTATCAGGTATTGCTTCTCTATCAAGCTTAAAAAGCTTTGGAAATATTGCTTCTAAAACCATTGCTTTATATCTACTTACTACAGCAATAGCAGTATCAATTTCTCTAATAGTTGGATCAATTTTTCAGCCTGGTTCTGGTTATTTAATGGCGGAGGCTGTTGCGCTTAAAGATTTACCAGAAGGACAGGGAATATATCAAACGATTGTTAATATAGTTCCCGCAAACATAATAGATGCAATGGCTAAAAATCAGATGTTAGCAATTGTATTTTTCAGCATTCTCTTTGGCTTAGCTTTAAATAAAACAAATCACTTAACGGGAAACTTGTCAGAGTCATTTGAAAAACTTAATACAGTTTTTCTTCAATTGGTTTTAATGATTATGAAATTTGCTCCAGTTGGCGTCTTCTGTTTGATCGGAAAGTTTGTTATTACAGACGGTTTTAATATTTTCCAAGATGTATTCATGTATGTAATCTTATTAATATCAGTTCTTCTTTTTCATGCCTTTGTAACTTATTCGCTGATTCTAAGATTTTTTGCTTCCATAAATCCATTACATTTCTTTTATAAAATGAAAGATGCTGCAATATTCGCATTTTCTACCTCTTCAAGTGCAGCAACAATCCCAGTGACATTAAAGACGGTGAACCAAGATATGGGTGTTAAAAAAGATATAGCTTCATTCGTTGTCCCTGTTGGTGCAACAATTAATATGGATGGGACTGCAATTATGCAAGGCATGGCAACTGTTTTTATCGCTCAGATTTCGGGAATTGATTTAACTTTAATACAGTATGTTCAAATAGTCTTATTGGCAGTTGTCACATCAATAGGAACAGCAGCAGTTCCTTCTGCAGGAACTATTACTCTTGTAATAATCCTTCAACAGTTTGGCCTTCCTCTGGAGGCAATTGGAATAATATTAGCTGTAGATAGGATTCTAGATATGATTAGAACATCTGTGAACGTCACAGGTGATGCAACGGTTGCTTGCGTAGTTGCTAAGTCAGAGAATTCTTTTGATGAAATGGTGTTTAATAAAACGTAAATTTGATAAAATTCGTTTAAATTTTTCGGAGTAAATTATGCCAGCATACATACCACCACTTTTGGGTCTAGTAGGATTACTTATTGCCTTAGGAATATTTAGAGTTGTTCTTAGCTATCCAGAAGGAAATCCTGAAGTAAAGAAAATCGGTGACATGATTCATTCAGGTGCAATGAGTTTTATGAAAACAGAGTATATGTATCTGGTTGTTTTTGTGCTTATTTTGGCTTTTTTGGTATTTTTTGCTCTAGGTTGGGAAACAGCTACTGCAGTCCTAGTAGGTGCTTCAAGTTCAGCTTTAGCTGGATTCATTGGAATGTTTGCTGCTACCAAAGCTAATACAAGAACAGCTACAGCAGCTCAAGACAGTGGAGCAGCAGCAGCTTTATCTATTTCGTTTTATGGTGGATCGATAATGGGTCTTTGTGTAGCTTCTCTTGGCCTTCTTGGGTTAGGAGGATTATTTTATTTCCTAGGAGAGGGTCATTACCTTGAAGGGTTTGGAATGGGAGCTTCAGTAGTAGCACTGTTCTCAAGAGTTGGTGGGGGCATCTTTACCAAAAGTGCTGACGTCGGAGCTGACCTTGTTGGAAAAGTTGAGGCAGGAATACCAGAAGATGATCCACGAAATCCAGGCGTAATTGCTGATAATGTTGGCGATAACGTTGGTGATGTTGCAGGAATGGGATCAGATATTTTTGAATCATATTGTGGTTCAATGATCGCGACCATAGCAATTGCTTACACTATGACAGAAGCAAATAATGGTCCTTTAATGAGTTTACCTCTAGCACTAGCGTCTATTGGCTTAATATCATCAATTTTAGGCATCTTAATTGTTAGAGCTCAATCTGCAAAAGCTCCTGGTGCAGCATTAAGGACAGGAACAATAGGTTCCCCAGTTATTTTTATAGCTCTAGCGTTTGGGTTAATTACATATTTAGATATTTCACTAAATGTTTGGTTTTGTGTTCTCACAGGAGCTGTGGGCGGTGTATTAATTGGACTCATAACTGAATACTATACTGGCAGCACGCCTGTTAAGAAGATTGCAAAATCTGGTGAAACAGGATCTGCAACTGTGATGATATCTGGTCTTTCTGTGGGGATGCAGTCAGTTGTAATTCCTATCTTAATTTTGGCAACAATTATTTTTATTTCCACAACTTTATTTGATTTATATGGAGTAGGTATAGCAGCAGTTGGGATGCTTGCTACGGTTGGCATAACAATGGCAATTGACGCATATGGCCCAGTTGCTGATAACGCAGGTGGAATCGCTGAGATGGCAGGAATGGGAGAAGATGTTAGAGAAATTACTGATTCTTTAGACGAGCTTGGAAATACAACTGCAGCTATTGGTAAAGGATTTGCGATTGGCGCAGCTGCCTTGGCCGCATTGGCTATAATTGCTGCTTTTGTTCAAGTAGTTGGTGTAAATAATGATGGTTTTCAATTAGTCCTATCTGATCCAATTGTTCTAGTAGGAATGTTTATTGGTGGGTCGATTCCATTTTTAGTCTCTTCAATAACAATGACTGCTGTTGGCGATGCAGCATTTGAGATGATCAATGAGATAAGAAGACAGTTTAGAGAGATACCAGGAATTTTAGAGGGTACAGGAGAGCCAGATACTGATAAATGTGTTGAGATTGCCACAAGAGCAGCACTTCAGAAAATGCTGTTACCTGGCGTAATTGCAGTTTCAATGCCTCCACTAGTCGGTTTCCTTCTCGGAGCAAAGGCTCTTGGTGGAATGTTAGCTGGTGGATTACTTGGCTGTGTTCTTCTTGCTTTAATGATGGCTAATGCTGGTGGCGCTTGGGATAATGCTAAGAAATATATTGAGAAAGGTAATCTAGGTGGAAAAGGTTCAGATACTCATGCTGCTGCAGTTGTAGGTGATACAGTTGGAGATCCGTTTAAAGATACTTCTGGACCTGCGATGAATATCCTAATTAATGTGATGGCAATTGTAAGTTTAGTTATTGCTGGCCTTCTACCAGTTGATGGCCTGATAGTTACCTTATTTAATTAAGCTAACTAAACAAATACAATATACGTATGCTTAAAAGTATGACTGCATATGTTTCTATTAGCCATATCCATAAAGGATGTTCAGTATCATGTGACATAAAGTCAGTTAACGGCAAATCTTTGGATATAAATTTCAAATCAAATTTTATTCTGCCAAAAGCAGAACTGGCAATAAGAGAGTTAATTTCTAAAAAAGTTCATAGAGGCAATATAGAAATTAACTTCAATGCTGAAACAATTGCACAACCTTCTTTTGTACTTAACAAGAAATTAATTAAAGAAATTAAAGAAGAATTAAATAAATCTGATTTAGATATAAAGAATCTGAGTTTCTCAGATATAAAAGATATCCCAAATATCTTTATAGATCCAAAGAAGTCAGCTTTTTCGGAAAATATTGTTAAGAAATTTTTTAAAGAGACATTCAAAGCTTTTATCAAAAATAAGGAGATTGAGGGTGAAAAGATTAAAAAAACATTCATCGACAGAGTAAAAAAGATTCATAAGAATTTAACATCTCTCGCTAATGAGGTAGACAAGAATAAACTTAAAAGAAAAAAAAATATTTTAAATAAACTAAATTCTGTCAGTCTTGAAGTTTCGGATGACTCTGCTTCTAACGAAGTAGTCAATCAAATAATCAAATCTGATATATCAGAAGAGATAGATAGATTAGATTTTCATAAATCCTCTTTGTCGGAGGAGCTAGTATCAAAAAGAGCAAAGGGAAAGAAAATAGATTTTATACTTTTGGAAATGCTTCGCGAAGTGAATACAATTCTTGCTAAGGTGACATTCAGTAAAGAGAAAAAGTATGCTTTGGATATCAAGATATATATTGAAGAAATGAGAGAGCAGGTAAGTAATGTCGAATGATAAAGGCCAACTTATAGTTATTTCAGCTCCTTCAGGAGCTGGAAAAACATCTATTATTAAGAATGTTATAAAAAAACTAAATAATGAAAACAAAGAATCAAAGTTTTCTGTTTCTCATACAACAAGGTTGCCTAGAGAAGGCGATATAGATGGCAATGATTATTTCTTTGTATCAAATGAAAGATTTGCTGAGCTTTATGAAGCTGGAAACTTTATAGAGACTGCTGAGGTTCACGATAATAGATATGGAACATCAAAAGACTTTATTGATAAGAATATAAATCAAGGAATAAATGTCTTTCTCGAGATAGATGTTCAAGGGTTTCAAAAATTAAGATCTAAAAATGTAGAATTTAGATCAGTTTTTATATTACCTCCCTCAATAGGAGAGCTAAGATCAAGGATCCAAAAAAGAGGTCTTGACTCGAAGGACGTTATTGAAAAAAGAATGAAGAATGCATTAAAAGAGTTGGGTGAGGCAGAAGAATATGATTATTTAGTAATAAATGATATTTTTGAACATGCTATTGAAGAATTACTAGAAATGGTCATAAACAAAGGTTTTAAAGACCATACCTATGATAAAAAACTAAAGATATTGCAAGATTTGTTGTCTTAAAAGGCTATTTGCAATTAGAATACACACTTAGGAGAAAATATATGGCAAGAATAACAGTAGAAAAGTGCTTGGAACATGTACCAAGTAGATTTGATTTAATACTTTTAGCATCCGGAAGAGCTAGACAGCTTTCAACTACTAGTAGAGAGCCAATGGTTGAAGCAAATAAAGATAAAAATACGTTAATAGCTCTTAGAGAAATTGAAGAGGGCTTAATAGATGCCGAAACTCTAGAGAAGACACTTGAAGAAGATGTACTGCTAGATCAGTTCTCCACATCAAAACCTAAAGAGTCAGATATAATTGGATAAACTTTTTGGAGAGCTATTTTGAGTGAAAGAGTTCTCCAAGGCCATAATTTACAAACAAATTTTAAATCTGAGGAACTTCTTCGTTTCCCTGCTGATTTATATAGCCAACTAAAAAAAGACTTTTCTCGCAAACAAGTAAATCTCATGAGGCAAGCCTATACTTTTGCCTCTAAAGCACATGATGGTCAAGAAAGAATGGATGGTAAACCATATATTAGTCATCCCTTAGAAGTCGCACGAATATTGGTCGAGATGAATATGGATGTAGATTCAATTTGTGCAGGTCTGATGCATGATGTTCTCGAAGATTGCAATATTGAAAAAACGAATATTGATAAAACCTTTGGCAAAGATGTATCAGAAATAGTTGATGGCGTTAGCAAAATTGGAAAACTAGATTTCCAGTCCAGAGCTGAGAGAGATATTAACAGTTTCCAAAAAATGGCTCTAGCAATGGCGAAAGATGTGCGAGTCATCGTAGTAAAACTTGCTGATAGGCTTCATAACATGCGCACAATTGATTTTCTTCCAAGAAATAAACAAATAAGGGTTGCAAAGGAAACGCTCGAAATATATGGACCAATTGCACTTCGAATTGGGATGCAGAAAGTTCGAGCTGAGCTAGAAGATTTAGCATTTGATTGCCTTCATCCACTCAGAGCAGAAATGCTCAAATCGGCAATAAAAAAATCTAGTGGCGGAAGAAAAAAGATTGTTTACAAGATTAGAAAAGAGATTAAGAGCCATCTTAAAGCTAATCAAATTATGTCAACAGTGAAGGGTAGAGAAAAGAATCTATTTAGTATTTATAGAAAAATCAAAACTAAACACAAGCCATTCTCAGAAGTTTTAGATGTTTATGGGTTCAGGATTATTGTAAATTCTGTTGAAGATTGTTACAGGTCTCTTGGCTTAATTCATAATTATTACAAACCGATCGAACAAAGATTTAAAGATTACATAGCTATCCCTAAATCAAATGGATATCAAGCACTGCACACAACATTATTAGCACTTGACTCGATACCCATTGAAATACAAATACAAACTAAAAATATGGAGCTTATTGCAGAAAATGGAATTTGTGCGCATGCAAATTATAAGAATGAAGATATAAACGACAGCTCCTTTCACATTAGAAATTGGATGGAAAGTTTGCAAGATCTTCATGATAAATCTCCTAGTACTGAGGATTTTGTAGAGTCAATTAAAACAGACCTTTTTTCTGATGAGGTTTATGTTTTTTCTCCCAAAGGACAGATTTTCAATCTTAAGACTGGGTCAACTCCTGTTGATTTTGCGTATGAAGTCCACACTGACATAGGTAATAGTCTTGTTGGCTGTAAGATAAATAGAAAGTATGCACCTTTAAATGTTCAGCTAGAAAGTGGACAGACTGTAGAGATAGAAACAGATAAAAAAGCAATTGTTGATCCAGGCTGGCTTAATTTTGTTGTAATGAGTAAAGCTAGGACTGCAATAAGAGCACAATTGAGGCACCAAAAAACATCTTCAGCACGAAAAGCAGGAAAATTATTGTTAGAAAGTGAGTTAAAAAGATCGGGTAAAGAATTAAAAGAATACAAGGGTAGCATTCTTAAGAGCATATTGAAGCGAGCGGGTGTTAGGTCATTGAATCAGTTGCTAACAGATATTGGACTTGGAAAGAAAACAAGTACTATCGTTGCAGAAAGATTTTATGATGGTCTTCAAATCAGAAAAGATAACAAGAAAATAGTTAAATCTTTTGAATTAAAAAACAATAAGATCGATGGCTTGAGTGTGACTTATGGCAAATGCTGTATGCCAATAGAAGGCGACTCGATAGTCGCTCACTCTGATACAGAAAGAGGGATTGTTATTCATCATTCAAGATGCAATGAAGTTACTCCTTATAAACAAGATGAAGAAAGATACATACCTTCCTTTTGGTCAAAAAACAACAAGAAGCAACTGAGGCCTTGTCATATCAAGGTTCTCAGTGAGAGTGGACCAGGAGTTCTAGCAGACATTGCATCAACTTTTACAAAATCTGATATCAATATAATCTCAGTTGTCTCCAAGTCAGCAGGAAGCAAGCTCACAGAATTTAGTTTTGATATTGAAATATATGACTTAGAAGAGCTTAAAAAAATAATGCGAAAAGTTAGATCAATGAAAATTGTTTC
>OCZA010000304.1_pt1 | contig 17514 bp, 16 predicted proteins | sample 1539021 | NCBI WGS metagenome assembly OCZA01 (sample SAMEA2619376, study PRJEB22493) | marine metagenome | biome: marine biome (ENVO:00000447); feature: surface water layer (ENVO:00002042); material: "saline water (ENVO:00002010), including plankton (ENVO:xxxxxxxx)" | depth 5 m | reverse complement strand
TAAGTGGCCAAATGATTTGTACTTAAATGAAAAAAAATTTTGGGGAATTTTAATAGAAACAAAAATTGTTAATAAAAAATTATTAATTATTGTAGGAATTGGTTTAAATGTTTATATGGAGAAAAATGACTTCATAGATCAAGAATGGACTTCGTTACATCTAGAAAATCCTTCAATTGAAATTGATAGAAATATTTTAATTTCACAAATAGTTTCCGAGATAGCAAAAGATTTGAATATTTTTCTAAAAAAAGGATTTAAAGTTTTTAAAAAAGATTTTGAGAAGATAAATATTTTAAAAAATAAAAAAGTTTTCGTTTCAAATTACTCAAAAGCAAATTGTATAGCACTTGATACAAATGATGATGGTTCGTTGAATATATTAGTAGATAATGTGAAAAAAAGAGTCTCTTCTGGCGAAGTCTCTTTAAAGATACAAAAATAAATATATAATCGATTTGTTGCTGGCGTAGCTCAGTTGGTAGAGCTCCTGATTTGTAATCAGGCGGTCGTTGGTTCAAATCCAATCGCCAGCTCCGTTTAAAGATATGAATCCAATTAAAGAATGGCACGAAATTGTTAAATCAGGGAATACTGAAAATCTATCATCTATTATAGATTCAGATTGTATATTTTATTCGCCTGTAGTTTTTACGCCTCAAAAAGGAAAAGAGTTAACCATAAAATATCTTTCTGCCGCAGCTTTGGTGTTTGGTGATGATTCCTTCAAATACATAAAAGAAGTAATAAATGAAAAAAATGCTTGTCTAGAATTTGAACTAAAACTTAATGGAATAGAAATCAATGGAGTAGACTTAATTTCATGGAATGACAAAAATAAAATTTCTGAATTCAAAGTTTTAATAAGGCCGTTGAAAGGAGTCCAACTTATTCACGAATTAATGGGTGGAACTTTAGAGCGAATTTAGCCTGATTACCTTTTCCATTCTTCAATTATTTCAGCATCTTCTGCATCCATAGATTTTTCTTGTACATTAGTTGTCTTTTTTTTATTAGATAAAATCCATGCCATTACGCCAAATAAGTAGGGCCAAAAAAAGAGAAAAAAAGCCAAAAAAATATTCCATTCCCAGACGAAAGTAGCTCCAATAATTCCTAAAATTGGGCCCAGTAAGGGGGTAAAAGTAATAAAAAGGGAAAAGATAAATATAATGCCAGCCAAAAAAGTATTGTTAACCATTAAAAGAAAAATCAATGCATCGGTAACAGCCGAAATTTGAAAGATAGAAATTGTTACATAAAAGAACGCTGAGAGAATGAGTAGTGAGCTAATTTTATTCAATCTAAATCCAGTTTCTTTTCTGAAATAAGCACCCCATTTTCATCGGCATAAGCCCAAAAACCGCTGGAAATTCTAATATCTCCAATTCTAATATCTTCTCCTAAAGAGCCTCTGTTTAATTTTTCGCTTTTTCTTGGAACTGCTCCGATAGCCATAATTCCAAGATCTATTTTTCTCAAAATTTCTACGTCTCTGACGCAGCCATTAATAATTATGCCTGACCAATTATTCTTACTTGCAGATTCAGCAATCATATCCCCTAGAAGGGCAACTTTATGGCTAGCTTGACCGTCAATTATGAGAATCCTTTGATGACCAGGTTCATCTAATATTTTTTTTATTTTAGAGTTATCTTCGGGACAAATGGCAGTTACAATTTCGCCAGAAAAGAATTTGTCTGAACCGAAACTTCTAAATTGAATATTTATAAATTTCAATTTAGGAAATTTATCACTAATATCAGGTGTACTATTCATTGTGAAACTAAAAATTATTTTTTAAATAGAGCATTTTTAATAAATACTTTATCTAACAAAAATTATACTGAATATATATGTCAAAGAAAGAACTCTTAATAGGGCAAGTCAAACTCAATAAATCTGGGAAAGGGATTCTTGAAGTATCCGAGAATGAGAAATACTTTCTGCCAAAAAGAGAAATGTTTAAAGTTTTTCCAAATGATAAAGTTAAATGTTCTATAACGCTTAAAGATAGAGCCAAGATTGTCGAGGTTATTGAAAGAAATACAAAGACTGTAAAAGGAATCTTAAAATTTAAAAATAAAAAATATTTTCTTAACTCAATTGACTCTTCATACGACCTAGACGTTTTAGTTGAATCTAAAATTTCAGACCCAAAAAAAGTCGGAAATATATTTGAAGCAAAAATTACCAAACAACCAAGTTTAAAATATAAACCAACTGCAAAGATAATTTCGTCCAAGAAAATTTTGGATCCTTTTGAAGAAGCATATCAAGTCGCTGTGGAAGGATCAGATATTGAAATAACTTGGCCTAAATCAGTAATTAGTGAGGCTAATAGATTAGATAAAACTTTTAAGGATGAAAATGAAAGTATCAGAAAAGATTTAAGAGAGTTTGCCTTTGTAACAATTGATGGAAAGTCTGCTAAAGACTTCGATGATGCCCTTTTTGCTAAAAAGATAAATTCTGGTTTTAAACTATTTGTAGCTATAGCAGACGTCGCTGAATACGTTAAGTTTAATTCGGCACTAGATTTAGAAGCAATAAATAGAGGAACATCTATATATTTTAGGAGGAAAGTAATTCCAATGTTACCTGAAAAAATTTCGAATAACCTTTGTTCTCTTAGGCCAGACGAGGATAAATTAACTCTAACTTGCGAGATGAAAATTACTGAGGATGGTAATTTAGAAAACTTTAAATTTTATAACTCAATTATTCGTTCCAAGGCAAGGCTAACCTATGAAAAGTTAGGTAAACAATTTGAAAAAGATAAGCCATCATTGCTTAAAGATGTTTCTCAAAGTTTAGAGTCTCTAGAAAAAATATATAGGTTGCTTGCTAAAAAGAGGCTGGATAGACAAGCGATAGATTTTGATTTACCAGAATATTCGCCCATGAATGATAAAGAAAATAATATCAAAAGCTTCCGTCCCTTGAAAAGAAATCATTCACATCAGCTTGTAGAAGAATGCATGATATTAGCGAATGTTTGTGCAGCTGAGCTGATAAGTAAATCTAAAATTCCATCAGTTTATAGATCTCACGAAAAACCTGATCCTCTAAAAATAGCAAATTTAAAAAATTTCCTCACCAGCAGACAAATAAAAAATAATATGGACTCATATAAGATAAGAGAAAATTTAATTTCTTGGATGAAAGTTGCAAAAACAAAAAAAATATCAGAGGTAATCATTGTGCAAATTTTAAGAAGCATGTCTCTTGCTAAATATGACCCTAAGTTAACTTCTCATTTTGCATTATCTTTGGATAAATATACTCACTTTACTTCGCCCATAAGAAGATATGCTGATCTTATTGTGCATAGATGTATTAAAGAACTTTTAACTCAAGGTATAAATTCAGTTGAATCTAAAAAAACATTTATCAAAAATAATGCCTTTCCTTATTCTTTAGATGCTGTAGCAGAAATTGCGGAGGATATTTCTTTAAAAGACAGGAATGCTGAAAAAATAAGCAGAAAAGAAACTAAGTTTTTACAATGTAAGTGTGCTGAAAACTACATTGGAAAATCATTTAATGGCTCTATAGTATCTGCTTTTGAATTTGGAGTTTTTATTAAAATAGAAGAATTAAATATTGAAGGATTTGTTCATGTAAGCAAGTTGAGTAAAAAAGACTATCTGGTATTTGATGAATCTTCTATGGCAATGAGATCTACAAAAAATAAGAAAAGTTTTTATATAGGAGATAGTCTAAAAATAAAAATTGAATCTGTTGAACCTTTTAAAGGAAGAGTAAATTTATCAATTAATTAATTATGAAAAGAATATTGAAGACCAAAGATATTAACTTCATCCAAACGCTCATCGAGAATAAACCTGATAAAATTGCAGAGATTAAAATAAAAGATAAGTTGGCTGATAAAAGAGTTGCAAATATTGCTGCTCTTGCAAAAAAAAATGGCATTGGAATAATTTCAAATAAAATTGAGAGATTTGAAGCTTCTTTTTATCCAAGAGAAATGGAAAATATTAAATTTTTAGAAAATAAAATTCTAAAAAAAGAAAATCCATTAATAGTTATCTTAGATCATATTCAAGATCCACAAAATCTAGGGTCAATTTTAAGATCTTCACTTGGTGCTAGTGTCGATGCAATAATTATCCCAAAAGATAGAGCTTGCCATCTTACTCCTAGCGTTAGAAAAGTATCAAAAGCAGCTTCAGAAATTATTCCAACCATAATTGTTAGCAATCTGAGAAATACCGTAAAAATTTTACAAAGAAATTTTTTTGAAATTTTTGCGTGTACTGGGGAAGCAAGCTTAAGTTATTTTGAAGTAGATTTAAGGGGTCCAAGGGCTTTAATTTTTGGCTCTGAGGAGAAAGGAATACAAAAATTTTTATCTAATGAAGCTGATGAAAAGATAAAAATTCCAATTGACTCAAGACTAGAAAGCCTTAACGTCTCTAATGCAACATCTGTTATTCTATTTGAAGCAAAAAGACAAAGAATTTAAAATAACAAAAAATGTTAGTTCAAAGAACACTCACGAACCCAATCAAAGCTACAGGGGTTGGCCTACATTCTGGAAGACAAATAAAATTAAACTTGTTTCCGGCAGATGAGGACACAGGAATAATTTTTAGAAGAATAGACTTAGATCCTCAAGTTGAAATCAAGGCAATTGTTAACAATGTCGGTGCAACTACTTTGGCTACTACTCTTGTTCAAGGAGATACTCAAATTGCAACAATAGAACATCTGATGTCTGCTTTTGCAGGTTTAGGAATAGATAATGTGATTGTAGAAGTAGATGACATGGAAGTACCGATAATGGATGGTAGCGCAAGCCCATTCGTATTTTTAATTCAGTCTGCAGGAATAAAACAACAAACTAAACCTAAGAAATTTATAAAAATTAAAGAAGAAATTAAAGTCGAAACTCCTGATGGAGCATATGCAAAATTGGCACCTTATAATGGTTTTAAAGTTACTTATGCTTTAGTTTATGATGATGAAAAGCAAAAAAAATATAACAGCACTTCAACTGTTGATTTTAATTCAACAACATTTTTAAAAGAAATTTCTAGAGCAAGAACTTTTGGATTCATCAGCGATATTGATTATATGAAAAAGAATAAGTTAGCTTTAGGCGGCAGTGAAAAAAATGCAGTTGTAATAGGTGAAGACGAAATTTTAAATGAAGAAGGCCTTAGATCTAGTCAAGAGTTAGTAAAACATAAAATATTAGATGTAATAGGCGATTTATATTTACTTCAATACAATATAGTTGCTGAATTCGAAGGTTTTAAATCAGGCCATTCATTAAATAATTTACTTCTTAATAGATTGCTTGAATTACCTGATGCTTGGGAAGTTATATCTTCTGACGGAGACGCTCCTGAAATAAGGTACATTGAACCTATAATCGATCCTAGCTCAGGATAATTTTTCATTTAGCTAATATGTCATTTTTAAGCTTTTTATTTGGCAATAAAGATAATAAAGCTTTAAAAAATGCTCAAAAAATTGTTGAGGAAATTAACGCCTTAGAAGACCATTACGAAACTCTAAGCGATAAAGCTTTAGAAGCAAAAACTAAAGAATTTAAGGGAAATATTTCCGATGGCAAATCATTAAAAAATATTCTTCCAGAAGCCTTTGCTGCAGTTAGAGAAGCAAGTAAAAGATCTATTGGTTTGAGGCATTATGATTGTCAATTATTAGGTGGAATAATTCTTAATGAAGGTAAAATTGCAGAAATGGCTACTGGAGAGGGTAAAACTCTTGTTGCCACCCTTCCCTGCTATCTTAATGCTCTGACTGAAGAAAGTACTTTGGTTATTACAGCAAATGAATATTTAGCTAAAAGAGATGCTCTTTGGATGAGTCCTATTTATGAAAAGTTAGGCATGTCTGTAGGGTATGTTCTTTCTGATTTAGATCAAGTTTCTAGAAAAGATGCTTATTCAAAAGATGTTGTATACGTAACAAATAACGAAATTGGGTTTGATTATCTTAGAGATAATATGATTTTAAAGAAAGAACACCAAGCAATGCGGAACCCATACTTTGCAGTAGTGGACGAGGTTGATTCCATTTTGATTGATGAGGCTAGAACTCCCTTAATCATAAGTGGTGTAGCAGAAGATAATTCATCTCTTTATAGAGAGCTAAAAAAAATAATTCCATCTTTGGAAGAGGAACTTATTGATCCGGATACCGGAGATGTAGAAAAGAAAGGTGACTACCTGGTTGATCTAGCTTCAAATTCTATTGAATTTTCAAATCAAGGTCATGAAAAAATTGAAAATACATTAAAACAAAAAGAAATTATTGCTTCTTCTGATACTTTATATGCCACTGAAAATTTAAAATTACTCGATATGGTAACTTCAATTCTTAGGGCAAATCTTCTTTTTAAAAAAGATGTAGATTACTTAGTTAATAATAAAAAAATTGTTTTAATTGATACTAATACTGGAAGAGCAATGCCCGGTAGAAGGCTTTCCGGAGGAGTTCATCAAGCCTTAGAGATGAAAGAAGGTTTAGAAATACAAGTTGAAAGCCAAACTCTTGCTTCTACGACGTTTCAAAATTTTTTCAGAATGTTTGATGTGCTCTCAGGGATGACCGGAACAGCTAAAACCGAAGCTGCAGAATTTGAAGAAATCTATGGTCTAGAAACCTTGGCAATTCCAACCAACCTTCCAATGATTAGATCAGATGGAGAAGATAAAATATTTCTCTCGCTAGAGGAAAAATATAACGCAATTATTGAGAATATTAGTGAAGTTAATACCAAAGGCAACCCTATTTTAGTTGGAACCATTTCTGTGGAGACGTCTGAATTAATTTCAAGAAAATTAAAAGAAAAAAATATTGAACATCGAGTTTTAAATGCCCGTCAGAATGAGCAAGAGGCTGAAATTATAGCGCAAGCGGGAAGATCTGGATCAGTTACTATCGCAACTAATATGGCAGGAAGAGGAACAGATATAGTATTGGGTGGTTTACCTGAAAATTCAGAAAGTAAAAAAGAAGTTTTGAATATTGGCGGGTTGCATGTCATTGGAACTGAAAGACATGAATCTAGAAGAATTGATAATCAGCTTAGAGGAAGATGCGCACGTCAGGGTGATCCGGGTTCAACTCAATTTTTTCTTTCTTTGGAAGACCCTCTAATGCAAATTTTTGCTCCAGATAGAATGAAAAATTTAATGAAGTCTATTGGAGGAATGCAGCCTGGAGAAGCAATAGAACATCGAATGTTAACAAATGCAATAGAAAGAGCACAAAGAAGGGTTGAAGGCAGAAACTTTGATATTAGAAAAAGAATTCTTGAATTTGATGATGTTTTAAACGAACAAAGAAATGTCATTTATATGCAAAGAAAAGAAATTTTAAATGAGAATGATATTTCTGAACTCATTAGAACTATGAGAGACGATGTTGTGTCTAATCAATTTCAAAAGTTTATTCCGGAGTACGAAATTGAGTCTAATTGGAAAATAAAAGAATTTGAAGAGGTTTTAAGTAAAGAATATGACTTAAAGATTGATGTAAATAATATTTTAAATAGCAATGAACTCGATTTAGGAAAATCTAATCTTAAAATTATAGAAATTCTTGAAAAGAAATATCATGAAAAAGCAATTGAGCATGAAAATATTTTCAATGAAATTGAAAAACAAATAGTTTTGCAAGTAATCGATCAGTCATGGAAAAATCATATTAATTCTTTAGAACAACTTAGACAGAATATAGGTTTCAGAAGTTATGCTGGAAAGGATCCTAGGCTAGAATACAAAAGAGAATCATTTGAAATGTTTCAGGATTTATTAGAAAACATTAAATTTGAATCAGTAAGATACTTATCAAAAGTAACAGTATCGTCAAATGAAGATTCTTTAACTAAACCTAAATCAAAAAAAATGGTCTCAAAGCATGAGGATGCTCCTTCATTATTTGATACAAGTCAGGCGGACATTCCCAATACTGAAGAAAAACCAAAAAACTTGGAAGGGAATAGAAAGTTAAGAAGAATGCAAGCTAAAGCAAATAGAAAGAAAGGGAAATGATAAAAGAAATACATATTGGTTGCGCATCGACAAATACACATTACGGAAAGCGTTTAGATACAACATTAGTAAAATTAAACTCGAAAGCAAATTTTTCTGCTTTATTTACTTCCAATAAGTTTAAATCAGCGCCGGTGCAAATTTGTCTAAATCAAATAAAAAAGAAAATGAAAGGAGAAAAGATTCTTGCGATTAATGCAGGAAACGCAAATGCAGCAACTGGAAGAAAGGGAGTGTCTGATACTAAAAAGTTAATAAAAGAGATATCTAACTTATCAAATATACCTACCGACCAAATTTTGCCTTTTTCAACAGGCGTTGTTGGCCAGGTTTTAGACATGAAGTCGCTTTCTAAAGGATTCAATGAAAGTTTCAAAAATTTAAATAAAAATTCTTGGAGTGATTTTGCAACTGCCATTATGACAACAGACACTAAAAGCAAGATAGTTAAAGTTTCTGGCAAAATAGGATCAAAAAAATACCATATTGTTGGGGTAGCAAAAGGCGTAGGGATGATTGAGCCAAATATGGCTACCACTCTTAGTTATATTTTTACTGATTTAAAAATTTCTGAATCTTTTTTAAAAAAATTACATAAAGAAATATGTGATAAAACTTTTAATGCAGTTTCAATAGATGGAGACCAATCACCTAGTGACTCAAGTATTCTTGTTGCAACTGGCTTAAGTGAAGTAGATGCAAAGAAAAATTTAAAAAAAATAAAAAAGGATATATATTCAGTTTTTCAAAAATTATCTGAAAAATTAGTTTTGGATGGAGAGGGCTCAACAAAATTATTGAAAATAACCGTAAAAGGTCTTTCTTCTGAATCAAACTGTAAAAAAATTGCTATGAAAATTGCTAATTCTCCTTTGGTTAAAACTGCTGCATTTGGGGAAGATCCTAATTGGGGAAGAATAATTGTAGCTGCTGGAAATGCAGAAATAGATGAATTTAATATGGAAAAGTTATCTTTAAAAGTAGGTAAGTTTCCTGTTCTTGTTAATGGAAATTTATCTAAAAAATACAAAGAGAGCCAAGGTCAAAAGGAGTTTAGAAAAAGAAAAATTAATCTAGAATTATCAATGGGAAAATCCAAACATTCTTTTACAGTTATAGGATCAGATCTTACTAAAGACTATATTTCAATAAATAGTGATTACAGAAGTTAACTTCATAGGTATTACCCCATTTGACCCAAAAAAAGATTTATTAATTAAAGTTAAAAAATTCTTTGAAGGCTCAAAAAAAGCTTTAATCATCAGACTTAATCAATCTACTTATTCTGAGAGTTTAATCGAAGAAATAGAAAATTTATCAAAAAGAAATCAGTCGATAATTATTTTTAATTCTAGGAATAAAATGAATAATCATTCAAATATTCATCTTACTTCAAAAGATCTTATGAATTCTCAAAAAAGATTTAATGGTGATTTTATTTTGGGTGCCTCGTGTCACAACCGAGAGGAAATAGAAAAAGCGAACGAATTACAATGCGATTACGTTTTAATTTCTCCTGTTCAAGAAAATAAAAATAAAAATAAAAAAATTGGATGGGAAAACTTTGAAAAACTTGCAAAAGGTTTTAATGGAAAAAGCTTTGCTCTAGGAGGATTAAGAAAAGAGGACTTGAATAAGTCCCTGGCTCACAGTGGAGCGGGTATTTCTGGAATAAGGTGTTTTTTTTAAAATTTATCTTGATCAGGATTTAAAGAATCAGAGATTTTATTTGCTTCCGAGAGCCAATCTGATAAATCTAAACTTTTACATCTAGAAGAACAAAATGGTAAATATTTTTTATCTTTTGCCAAAAAATTTTTTTTGCAGTGCAGGCATTTCATTTTTGTGCTGATAATTCTAAATAACTATTATGCAATGAAATTATTTTTTCTTTTAAACTCTCCAAAGTCCCATCATTAGAAACAATATCATCCGCAAGCTTAATTTTTTCAGATCTAGGCATTTGAGCTTCGATTATATTTTTAATTTGTTCTTTAGAAACTTTATCTCTTAAGGATGCTCTTTCTATTTGAAACTTTTCGTTTACATCTACTAATAAAGTTCTATTACACAGTTTACTTTGTCCAGTTTCAAACAATAAAGGAGATACAAGAATAGTATAAACAGTATTTGATTCAGCCAATTCGTTATTAATTATATTAAGAATTTGAGGGTGTAATAATTTCTCTAACCATTCTTTTTCATCCTCTTTATCGAAAATAATTTCACGTAATTTCTGCCTATTTAAATCACCATTTTTTAAAATAACTTCATTGCCGAAGTGTTTTTCGATTTCCTTAAGGCATGAAGAGCCCCTTTCAACCGCTTTCCTTGAAGCAATATCAGCATCTACGACATCAATGTTTAAATCAGAAAAAAAATCTGTAACAACAGTTTTACCTGAGCCTATACCGCCCGTAACACCCAAAACAAACATTCTAATTAAAATTTAACTTGAGGAAACAATTGTTGATTTAACTGTTTTTTTATTGAATTTCCAATATAGCTGAGCTAACTTTATTAAAGACAACCTGATAGTTCTGTCAAATAAAGAGACTTTTGATATTTCAGATTTGGCTTCGCATGTTTGCTTTCCTCGGATTAAATTACCAGGTAGAGCGCCAGTTGCTGAGCCATTTTCGCTTACTATTTGACCTCTTTTGATGGTTGCAACATATCCTGTAGCATCTTGAATTAGTCTTTTCCCACCCAAAGGCAAGTCATGAATCATCTTTGGATGACTAACATTTAATTTTTCAAAATCAATAATATTAATATCAGCCAACATTCCGCATTTGATCTCTCCGCGATCAAACAAGCCAAAAGTTTCAGCTGTATCTTTTGTTTGTTTTCTAACTAACTTTTCAAGAGGAAACTTCTTGCCTGCTTCACGATCTCTGGCCCAATGAGATAAATTAGTTGTCGGCATGCTTGCATCACATATCAATCCGCAGTGAGCTCCGCCGTCGCTTCCTCCTGCTATGGACGACTTTAACCCATAAGCTTGTTCAACAAAATTAAGTTTATAATTTTCGTATGGAGTAAAAGCAGCATATATTAAATTAGTACCATTATTTTTCATCATTTCATCAAACATAACTTCCAATTCCGAAATTCCTTTGTTTGATGAAATTGCTGCAATGCTATCTTCTTCTTTAGGTTCATAATTTGGAGGAGTTCCCAAAATAAATTGCGTCTTATAGTTTGAAGTTAGACTTATAAGAAGATCTGCATCTTTTTCAATTTCTTCTCTGGTTTTTGTATTATCAGCCTCTGCTAATCTTTTTTCTATTTCTGCTTCAAGGTTGGGCTTTTGACTTAGCAACTTGTTTTTAAAATAAGGATCTTTCATGATTTCATATTTTTCATCATGAGGTAGATGCGCAACTTCCTTGTAAGCTGGATATTGCATAAAAGGATTTAATGAACTTTCAAAACCAAACATCAAGCCCACGTTTCTTCCTGGAAATTGAGGGCGAATATTTTTTCCTCTTAAATAATGTTCTTCAGAAAATAAAATAGTTTTAACCGCGTCTCCACTAGTTTGTAAAAAAGTTAATCCGCAATTACTTTTCTTCACATATTCTTTCATCCATGACATTTCTATTTCTTCATCAAGCCAATCGGATGTAATTTCTAAAGTACCTTCCCCAGCTTTATCTACGCCAAATGCAAGAGCTCTCATTTCCTCTGAACTGGCTTCAGTTCCTGGAACATATTTTCCATATATGTCTCTATGCAAAATTGTTCTTGATGTGCTAAATCCAAGGGCGCCAGCATTTATAGCCTCGGTTACAAGTTCTGACATTTCATCTATTTCGGAATCAGAAGCATCGACTTGATTTTGGCATCTATCGTGACCCATAACATAACTTCTTAATGGTCCATGCCCAATCATAAAGCCAAGATCCATCACAAATTCTTTTTTGTCTATCGCATTTAAAAATTCAGGAAAAGTTTCCCAATCCCATTCAATTCCTTCATGCAAAGCTGAACCTGGAATATCTTCAACTCCTTCCATCAATTGAATTAAAAAATTTTCTTCTCCAGGCTTTACTGGAGCAAAGCCAACCCCGCAATTTCCCATTACAGCTGTAGTAACTCCGTGCCAACTAGAAGGTGTTAGATAAGGATCCCAACAAACTTGACCATCGTAATGAGTATGGACGTCTACCCAACCAGGTGTAACTAATTGTCCTTCAGCATCAATCTCGTTGAGTCCTTTTTCTTTTATAGATTTAGAAATTAAAGAGATCTTTTCATCATCAATAGCGATGTCACTAATAAATGGTTTATCTCCTGAACCATCGACAATTAGCCCATTTCTTATAATTAGGTCATGCATTTATAAAACCCCCTTTCTGTGAATCTATTTAACAGCTAATGTTAAGAAATATCAAATCTATCAAGATTCATTACTTTGTTCCATGCACTTATGAAGTCTTTAGTAAACTTTTCCTTGTTATCATCTGTAGCATAAACTTCTACCAAAGCTCTTAGCTGAGAGTTTGATCCAAAAACAAGATCAGCCCTTGAAGCTGTTCTCTTTTTTTCTCCAGTAACTCTATCTAAAGCTTCATAAGAATTTCCAGTTCCATTGGGTTTCCACTGAACTCTCATATCTAACAAAGTTTTAAAATAATCATTTGAAAGCTCTTCAGGATTATCCGAAAGCAATCCGTAATTACTTGAAGTTATGCCTAGAGATCTCATGCCTCCTAATAAAACTGTCATCTCAGGAGCAGTTAACCCAAGAAGCTGAGCTTTATCTAGCATCATTTCTTCGGCTGTAACTGAAAGCCCTGATCGGTGATAATTTCTAAAAGCATCGGATAAAGGTTCCAAATATTCAAAAGAATCAGGATCAGTTTGATCTTGCGAGGCATCTCCTCTTCCAGGAGTAAAGGCTACATCTGCCCCAGAAGCTTTTTCTATTCCTACATTTCCTCCTAAAATTATTAGGTCGGCTATAGAGGCATCTAATTCTTTAGATATCGATTCATATACCTCTAGGACTTTGGATAGTTGCTCTGGCTTATTTGCTTCCCAGTCTTTTTGCGGAGACAATCGAATGCGTGCTCCATTTGCTCCTCCTCTCATATCTGAGCCTCTATATGTAAACGCACTTGCCCAAGCAGTTTCTACAAGCTCTTGAATAGAGAGTCCACTTGCAAGAATTTTTTCTTTGGCTGAACCAATGTCGAAATTAGGATTTCCCTCGGGTACAGGATCCATCCAAATGAGCTCTTCTGCGGGAACTTCTGGACCCATATATCTTGTTTTTGGACCCATGTCTCTATGGAGAAGTTTGAACCAAGCTTCTGCAAAAGCATCAGCGAATTCTTCTGGATTTTCATGGAATCTTTTAGATATTTTTTTATAACTAGGATCTTCCCTAAGCGCAATATCAGTTGTAGCCATTATTGTTGGTACTTTCTTTGAAGGATCATGAGCATCCGGTGCCATATCCTCTTCTTTTTGATCTATTGCATACCATTGATGTGCTCCAGCAGGACTTTTGCCCAGTTTCCACTCATATTTAAAGAGAAGGTCAAAATAACCATTATCCCATTTGATAGGATTCGCTGTCCAAGCTCCTTCAAGTCCGCTAGTGATAGTATCTACGCCCTGCCCTATGCCAAATTTATTAGCCCATCCAAAACCCATTTGTTCAATTGGCGCACCTTCAGGCTCGACTTGAACTAGATCGGCATCTCCAGCTCCATGACATTTTCCAAAGGTATGCCCGCCAGCCACTAAAGCGACGGTCTCATAATCATTCATAGCCATTCGTCCAAAAGTTTCTCTAATGTCATGAGCACTTGCAAGAGGATCAGGATTCGCATCCGGACCCTGAGGATTAACGTAAATTAAGCCCATTTGGACTGCAGCTAGAGGATTATCTAACTCCCTTTCACCTTGGTAACGTCTATTTTCAAGCCATTCATCTTCAACTCCCCACAGAATGTCTTCTTCTGGTGCCCATATATCTGGTCGTCCACCACTAAAGCCAAAGGTTTTTCCGCCCATTGACTCAATTGCTACGTTACCAGCTAATATTAAGAGATCAGCCCAACTTATTTTATTCCCATATTTTTCTTTTATTGGCCAAAGAAGTCTTCTTGCTTTATCCAAATTTCCATTGTCTGGCCAACTATTTAGAGGAGCAAATCTTTGAGCCCCAGTTCCACCGCCGCCTCTGCCGTCAGTGCTTCTGTATGTTCCAGCTGCATGCCAAGTAAGTCTTATAAAGAAAGGTCCATAATGTCCGTAATCTGCGGGCCACCAATCTTGAGAATCAGTCATCAAGTCATTTAAATCTTTCTTTAAAGAAACGTAATCAATTTTTTCAAACTCAGCTCTGTAATCAAAATCTTCTCCCATAGGGTTAGATTTTTTATCGTGCTGGTGAAGAATGTTTAAATTAAGTTGATCTGGCCACCAGTCTTGGTTAGCCGTTCCAGATGCGCTGTTTCTTGTCATAGCGCCGTGCATAACAGGGCATTTACCCTCAGATTTATCTTCCATCTATATCTCCAAATAAGTAATTAATTTTAAGTTTAACATCAAATTTATTATTTAATAAATATACTTAAAATGAATTTTATATTCGATTATAATGAACATAAAATGATTACCCTTAAACAAATTAATTATGCTTTGAGTATTCAAAAAAATCTGCATTTCAAGAAAGCTGCAGATGAGTGCTTCGTTTCTCCTTCCACTTTAAGCAATGCCATTCATGAAATGGAAGCTCAACTTGGCACTCAAATTTTCGAGAGAGATAATAAAAAGGTAATAGTAACAAGATCAGGCGAAGAAATTTTAAAAAAAGCAAAAGAAATAAAAATTCAAATGCTAGATATATATAAATACAGAGAAAATAATAATTCAGTAGCCAATTCTTCAATTTCCATGGGAATCATTCCAACGGTAGGGCCTTACTTCTTGCCCCTAATTTTGCCTGCATTGAAAGAAAAATTCCCTAATTTAAATTTAAAAATTATTGAAGGTCAATCTTCGCAATTGGTTACTAAAGTAAAAGATGGAGATCTAGATATGGCAATTTTAGCCTTACCTTTCGACATAAAAGGTTTGTTAGCTCTAAAATTTTGGAAGGAAAACCTTTTCTTAATTTCTCATAAAGATGAAATGCTCAATAAAAGAAATAAGATTAAAGCAAAAAATATTGATACTTCTAATTTATTAGTACTTGAAGATGGGCATTGCTTAAAAAAACATATTATTTCTGTCTGTAAAATATCCACGAAGAAAAAATTCTCTATGGAGTCATCTTCAATCGGCACTTTGATACAACTAGTTGCGGGCAAAATGGGAAAAACCCTTTTGCCTAAATTAGCGGTAAACCAATTAGTAGAATCTATACCTGATTTAGTTGAAACGGAACTCGATGAACCTGGGCCGCATAGAGAATTAGCAGTAATAATAAGGCCTAAGTATTCGGGCTTTAAAAGTATCGAAGAGCTTATTGAAATTTTTAAAATAGAACTTAAAAAATCATAACTTCAATTCAATAATTAAAAGAAATAATTAAATAATTTTTATTTTCGCACCTTTTTTGATCTTGAAACTTTCTTTTAAAGTGTTTAAATATCAAAAGATGAGAAAATTAGTTTTTCAACTAAGTAAAGTAAATACTCTAATACATTCACTTAGCAGCTTTGGACTATCAATTGTTTATACCGTTGGTCATATTGTTATCGCTTGGGCTTGTGCCACTATTATTTTTCAGGCGAGTTTTTTATTGGCTTCTGCAGACGCGATCATAGAACCTATAATTAACGGTTTCTGGTTTTTCTTGCTTCATAAGTATGCTCACAATAGATTTAAACCAGCTTACCTTGCAGTTATTTACACCACAGGGCACTTTTTGATTGCTACATCATGGAGCTTCATGATTATCGGAGTAGATTTAAGTCTGGCTGCTGTAGATGCAATTGTAGAACCTATTATTAATGGCTTCTGGTTTTATGCTTTGCTTTATAGTTGGAATAGTCAACCAAGGGTAGCGGCCTAATTATTTAAGCCAACTCAAAAATTAAATCTTGGATTTAATTTGTTCTATAAGATTTCTTAATTCGGGCTTATTTTCTTTTATTTCTTCCACAGTCAAGCCTTCTAGTTCATGAGGAAAAACAAGCCATTTGTCGGTTTCATGAATAAAAAAATCTGGTTTAGTCTCGGTTTCATTTTTATTAGGTTTGAAATAAGGAGTGGCTATCTTAATTTCCGGAGAATTTTTTTTACAAGCTTTCCTTAGATCTGAAATTATTTGGTTTATAGAATTACCAGTATCGTGGACATCATCAACAACGAGAAGTCTATCTTCGGATTCAAGTTTTTTTATAACATAATTTAATCCGTACACTTGAACTGTTTCATTTCGTTCGTTTATACCAGAGTAATAAGAAGTTCTAATAGCAATGTGGTCAGATTTAATTCCTAAAACACTAAGAAATTCTTGCACAGCGATCCCTACTGGCGCACCTCCTCGCCAAACTCCAATTATGTAATTTGGTTTATATCCACTTTCGAAAATTTTCCAAGCAAGATTAAAAGAGTCTTCTAACAGTTCGTTTGCCCTTATGAATAGCTTTTCCATTTTTGATTTATCTTATATGAAAAAACTACTCGAAAGGGCTAATTAAAATTTCAGTTTTAATTAAAAATCATAACTTAATCTAGTCATTACCTGTCTTGGTGGGATGTATTCGATACCCGTAGCACCCACTCCAAATACGTCGGTCATAGCTGAATTCATACCATCTTCATCACCAACATTGGTGACCATAATGTCAAATCCCCAACCACTAGCGTAATCGACTCCAGATGAAAAATTAATAATCTCATAGCCATCAACTGGATCTTGGACAGGATTATTAACAATTCTTTGGAAAAACTTGCCTCTCTTAACAAACTGAAGCGAGGAATTTAAAACGTCGCCAGAAGCAAGCTGAGTAGAGTAGATTAAACTGATGTCAGCGGTTATTTCTGGAGTTTTAGCAAGCTCTTTTCCTTTAACATCCTCTCTTAGAGCATACCTGTTTGATTCACCTCCAAAAGAGTACTGTTGAGCTTTGGCATTGTCTAAGTATTCAAAGGAAGATGTAATTTCAGAATCTAGATAAGCAAAATTAGCGTCTATCGTCCAAGAATCTGAAAGAGAAGCTGTAAATTCAAGTTCTAAACCTTGAACTTCTGATTCAGGGATATTGACCACACCACCTTTAAAAACGTCAGGGTCTGTGCCTTGAACTTGAAGATTTTTATAAGTGTAATCAAAGATTGCAATATTAGCCAAAGCCCTTCCATCTAGGAATTCGGTTTTAAAACCTATTTCTGTCGAATCTAGTGTTTCAGATTTAAAAGTAGGTAAAACCATTGCTGGAGTGCCATCGCCTGAGGAACCAAAAGTTAAGTTTGTACCTCCAGGTTTGAA
>OCZA010000303.1_pt1 | contig 17610 bp, 24 predicted proteins | sample 1539021 | NCBI WGS metagenome assembly OCZA01 (sample SAMEA2619376, study PRJEB22493) | marine metagenome | biome: marine biome (ENVO:00000447); feature: surface water layer (ENVO:00002042); material: "saline water (ENVO:00002010), including plankton (ENVO:xxxxxxxx)" | depth 5 m | reverse complement strand
GCACCAGGAAGTGTTGATGCTGTCTTAACTTTTAGAAACTTACATAATTGGCTGGGCCCACAAATGGATTTAATTTTTTCTAACAGTTATACCGCTTTAAAATCTGGTGGAATTTTTGGCATCGTAGAACACAGAGCAAATGCAGGAGCATCTTTAGATGAGATGAAAAAAAGTGGCTATGTTACAGAAGAGCATGCAATTGAGATTGCAAAAAAACATGGATTTACATTTATTGCAAAGTCAGAAGTTAATGCCAATCCTAAAGACACCAAAGATTATTCAGGAGGCGTATGGACTTTACCGCCTAGTCTTCGCCTCAAAGAGGTTGATAGGGATAAATATCTTTCAATTGGGGAAAGTGACAGGATGACTCTTCTATTTAAAAAACTATAAAACTAATTATCTGAGAAAATAGCATGACCATTTCATTGAGCAATATTTCAATAAAAACATATCTTCAACTTCTGCCGGCAGTTTCTAACATAATGCAGAAGGCCAAAGTGCACTTTGAGGAAGAGGGCACAAGTCTTCAAGAGATAGTTGATATGAGGTTATACGAAGATATGGCAACTTTTGCCTTTCAAGTGTTTAGCATTGCTCATCATTCTTTGGGAGCAATAAATGCTCTTAAAGACGGAGAGTTTGGACCACCTAATATGTCACCTGGTTTAGATTTTGAGACACTTCATAACATGATTGACGATGCTGAGGCACAATTATCAAAGGTTAATTGTGAAGATATAGACGGGCTTTTAGATGGACAAGTAATTTTTAAAATGGGCGATGTAAGATGGCCATTTACTAATGAAGACTTTATTTTGTCCTTCTCACTTCCAAATTTTTATTTTCATGTGACGACGATGTATGACATGTTAAGAGTTAAGGGATTACCAATAGGCAAAATGGACTTTATCGGTCAAATGAGATTAAATAAATCTTAACTTGATAAAAATATCTAAAATCTTTACGCAACATCCAAAATCTAATGGTGAAACATATTTTGAACACATGCGTTGCGCGGCCTACTATGGATTTAGAATGGTTATCTCTGGCTTAGCTGCAATAGTCCACTCAATTCTTCCATTTATATTTGAAACTGCCGCAAGTGATTGCGCAAAAATGGTAAATAAAGAGGTTGAAAGAAGAAAACTCCAATCTATAGATAAGTGAAGAACTTTGCAGAAAAAGTTGCCTTGATAACTGGTGCAGGCTCTGGAATAGGCAGAGCTCTTGCAGAAGAACTTGCTGATGAGGGCTGCAACTTAGCCTTAGTGGACTGGAATAATGAATCGCTGGAAGAAACAAAGAACCTAATCAGAAAAAAGAATGTTTCTGTTTCAACACATGTTTTAGACATCAAAGATAAAGAAAAAATAAAAGAACTTCCTCAGAAAGTCATTGATTTTCATAACCAAATAGACATCGTAATTAATAATGCAGGAATCTCAGTTATTGGATCTGTTGAGGAAGTAAACGAAGATGATTGGAGCTTTGGGTTGGATACATTGCTTAATTCAGTAATTCAAATGACTACAGAGTTCCTTCCTCACCTACAAAAACAAAAAGAGGCGGCTCTCGTAAATGTTTCCTCTATTTTTGGCTTATTTAGTGTTCCAAAACAGTCCATATATAATGTAGGAAAATTCGGTGTAAAGGCTTTTACAGAATCTCTTTCAATGGAAATGGAGGCAGCCGAATCGCCTGTAGAAGTTTACTGTGTTTTCCCAGGCCACATAGGCACAGATATATATAAATCTTCAAGATTTAAGAGTTATGATCCAGAGCTATCAGCTTTTTTTGGGGTAGCGGCAAATAAAGAAGATGCCGGCATTGTTTTTAAAGAAAATGCTCCCACCAGTCCATCAAAAGCAGCAAGAGTAATTTTAAAAAATATTAGGAAAAAGAATAAAAGAATTCTAATTGGTTATGATGCACATTTTTACGACATCGCAAGCAGATTATTCCCCAAAAATTTCTTCAAGATTATTTGGATACTTCCATTTATGAGAGAGCTATTTAAATTCAAAAAAAGAAAATCATGATAGAGACACTTGATCATCTAATTATTGCAGTTCAGGATTTAGATGAAGCGGAAGAAAATTATATAAAAATATTTGGCATTCCTCCTGTTTGGAAAGGGACTCATAAAGAATTAGGAACAGCTAATGTGATATTTAATTTTAAGAATACTTACTTTGAGCTGTTATCAGTAGATGGCGTTGGCCTGGGGGCTGATCTTGTAAATAATCAGTTAAAAGAAAATGGAGAAGGAATGTTAGGGCTAGTTTTAGGCACAAAAGATATTAATTCCACTGCAGCCATTCTCAAAGACAAAGGTTTCTCCATTTCAGAGGTATCTAATGGTGAAGGTAAGAACAGTCAAAGTGATGAAATAAGACAATGGAAAAACATTTTTTTACCACCAGAACTAACTAGAGGAATATTTTCTTTTATTATTCAACATACTGAAGGCAGCCTTCCAACTATAAGCAAGTATGACAAATCATCTATAAACAAACTAGATCATGTTGTCTTAAATACAAATGATGCTGATGGATTTATAAATATTTATAGAGATATTTTTAACATACGATTAGCCTTAGACAGAGTTATAGAGCATTGGAAAACTAGAATGTTATTTTTTAGATTAAATAAAACAACTATTGAAGTTGTAGAGCAAAAAAATGACGCTGCAAATCCAGATAAGCTTTGGGGCTTGGCATGGGAAGTTGAATCAATTAAAGAGGCTCATGAAAGATTAACTAATGATGGTATTGAAATAACAGAAGTTAAAAAAGGAATTAAAGAGAATACCTTGGTTGCAACTATAAAGTCACATACAAATAACGTACCAACCCTTCTTATAGAGCATTTGTCATAATGCATTTATTTTTAGGAATCTTGCTTGCTTTTATAGCATTACTTTTTGGATCGCCTTTATTGGCTTTACTGCTAGGAATAAGTTTTACTTTGTTTTTTGAGTCATCTAAAGGATTAATTAATAAAACAGTTGGAACAAAGCTTCTCCAAATAGGCATAGTAATTTTGGGATTAACATTATCAGCATCAAATGTAATGACTCTAACTGCAACATATTTCCCGTTCATTTCTATTTTCGTAATTTTAGTTTTTGCTATAGGTATTCTGATTTCTAAAATTTTAAGAATCGACACTAGGTTATCAATTCTAATAGCATCAGGAACAGCAATATGTGGAGCAACTGCCATGGCAGCAATTTCTCCATTAATAAAAGCAAAACCAAAAGATTTATTTATATGCATAGGAATTATTTTTCTTTTAAATGCTTTTGCTATGGCAATATTTCCAATTATTGGAAATAACATTGGCATGTCTAGTGAAGAATTTGGTTCATGGATTGCATTAGCTATTCACGATACAAGTTCTGTAATAGGGGCAGCAATATCTTTTGGTGATGGGTCTGTTGAGACAGCAACAACACTTAAATTAGCAAGAACCCTTTGGTTAATACCCTTAACAATTATTCTTGGAATTTTTTATAAAGATAGCAGTAATAAAAATATCCTACCTTTATTTGTAATTGCTTTTATTATTGCAATTTTCATAGGAGCTCAACTTAATTTCAGCAATCAAATGATTTTAGCCTTAGAGAATGTAAGCAGTTCATTTCTTGTCGGTGCTCTATTTTGCATTGGCACTCAGATTGACTCCCAATCTATTAAAGAGATTAATCTGAAAACTTCTGTGTTAGCTTTATTGTTATGGCTATTTGCTATTATGATTTCTTATTATTTCATTAAGTTAATTTAAATGAGGGGAGAGAGTATGTTCAGTCATGTTATGGTCGGAACAAATGATATAGAAGAATCACGAATTTTTTATGACAAAATCTTCGAAGCTTTAGGAGCGAGGCCTGGAAAAATGTATCCAAATTTAACAGGCCAGAAAAGATATTTTTATAATTTTAAAGAAACCAGTTTTTGTATTACAGAACCAATAGATGGAAAACCCGCAACAGTATCAAATGGAGCGACGATTGGATTTAATATCGAAAGCACTGACCAAGGTGATTCCTGGCATAAAGCAGGAATTGAAAATGGAGGAACTTCTATAGAAGAAGATCCTGGCATTAGAAATTATGGAAAATTTAGTATGTATTTGGCATATTTAAGAGATCCGACTGGCAATAAATTATGCGCAGGGCTTTTAATTAAATAGAACTATCTTTTTGTAAGATAATTCAAGGATGGAGTAAATCTTTTTCCAAAATCATTTGGATCATGATCATGACCTTCAAAAACCTTAGTTTTAAAAGCCATGCCATTTTCGGTAAAAATTTTATTAATATCATTTTGAGGATTTCTATATAGGTAGTCTAAACCTACTGTTCCATGATCAAAATAAATCCTATGGCTTTTTATTTTTGAAAGATTAGCCACCACATATTTTTTAATGGCATCAAATGTTTCCTTATCACCGTCAATTTTCTTTCTAAAAGGAAGAAGTAGGTATTCTAAGGGCTTAATACCAACCCAATGTGTAGACAAGCAGCCTGCAAAGCCAAAGATATCTGGATACTCAATGATTGTGTTTAGTGCTGAAAGCCCGCCCATACTTGAACCCATAACACCCAGATTATTTTTGTCTAAAGTCAATTGAAACTTATCTTCGAGAAACGGCAATACAGCTGTAACTAAAAATTCTGGATAGCTTTTTTGAGACAAAGAACTATACAGGTTTTTCTTTTGTCCTTTTTCAAAATAATCAATTGCTTCTTTGGGAAAGAGTTCTATATATCTTCTGGTATCATCAAAAAATCTTCCTTTGAATCTTTTTGCGCTGTGAACAGCAACTATCACAATATTATGTTCAATATTTTTTTTATTGAGCTCATCAAAGCTTTTATCAACTCTCCAGGACTTGCCATTCCAAGAATCTTGCTCTAAAAATAGCTCTTCTCCATCATTCATAATAATAAAAGTTGTTTGTTCATTTATAGGATTATCTGATGGGTAATAGATTCTAACCTTCCTATCATATTTGCCATTACCAATAAAAAATTCCTCTAACTTTCCTGTCGCGAGGTCTGCAGATAAATTGTTGTTAAAGATAAAAGATAAAAACATTAGTATTAAAGATTTATTCATCAGCTTTAAGAGTTTACTGTAGAATAAAATGATGAACAATAACGAAACTGGTAATTGCCAGTGTGGTTTAATCTCTTATTCTTTTAACAAGAAAAAAGTAATTTCAGCTCATCACTGCCATTGCAAAGATTGCCAAAGAGCAACGGGTTCAGGAAAGGCAACTATATTATTTCTAGCAAAAAAATATATAGAGATTAATGGCGATTTAAAATTCTATGAAAGCAAAGGGTCGTCAGGATCTCATATAAGAAGAGGGTTTTGCCCAAACTGCGGATCAGGAGTCTTAAGCTACGCAAAGGAAATACCACATATTTACTACCTAAAGGCAGGAACACTAAATGATTCAAGCTGGTTAACAATCGATTCTAATTTTTTTACAAAGTCCGCAAATGACTGGAATGCACCAGATGAGTCTATTAAGTGCTTTGAAGGTAATCCTGGAATAATGTCTGGTATAAAGACTTTGCTAAAATCATTTTAAAAAAAAGCGGCCAAAGCCGCTTTTTAAATTCTCAAACAAACTTTATTCTACTTTGAAAACTTCTGACTCCATTTCTCCCTTAAGAAGATCAATTGTAGCCTCAACATAATTAATTCCATCACTAACGCTATCAAGGGACTTTATATGAATTTTTGTTCCATCCATGGTCCAAACCCCCATAAGATCCCCTCTTGCTAATACTCCATCAGAATTAATACCTCTTCCATGACCTGTCCAAGTTCCAGAGGTTGTTATATTTCTGTTAGATTTTAAAGTATAAGATAAATATACCTTCCCATATTGACCTGTATCATCACTTGAAAAATTAAAAGTGCTTTCGTATTTACCTACGTTAACAGAATCAATTACAAATTTTGCTTTAAAGCTATCTCCTGAAACATCATATGCATAAGCAGATGCTGAAATGATAACAGTAGCAACCATTAAAAAATATTTTTTCATTATTTCTCCCTTTGATTAAATTAATATTTGCCAAAATGCTTAGGCAAGTGAATTTTATACTACAAGAAAGATGCCCAAATCAACCATCAAATAAAAATTTGCTAGAAAGCCAACTGCCCAAAAAATACTCCTAGGGCTGGGATTCTTGTTTGTAGCAATTTTGTAATACAAAGCCATATGTATAATTCTTGCTATAGCATAAACCCAAATAATTATTGATAGTTTATAGGCGCTGTATTCAGACAGCATTGCTATAACCGACATACCAAGTATGGGAATAGCATTTTCTATAGAATTTTGAAATGTTCTGTATGTTCTAAAAACAATTGATGAATGATTGAGCTCAGGCTTTATTATGCCAGGCATATAACCACCTTCTTGCCTGCGATGTACCCTTACCGCCACCATTGATTGAATAATGATTGTAGAAAGTATTAACCATAATCCTAAAAGTGAATATTGATATACTTCAAGCATGCTTTACCCCTATAAATTTGCTCTAGATTAGTAATTATAGACATAATATATATATGAAAGTTCTAAAAGAAGAAATTACTTTTAATTGCAGCGCTGAAAACTTGTGGAGTATATTGTCTGACGTCACAAGATGTGACTGGGTGCCATCTGTAAGTGAAATAAAAATTGAAGGAGATTGTAGGCTTTTTGAAATGGATGGGATGGGAGTCGTGAAAGAAAAAATTTTAAAAAATGACAGTGATAACAAGTTGTTACAGTATTCTGCGGTTCAAACAAGAACACCTATAAATCATCATCTCGCAACAATGAATGTTCAGTTTATTAATGATGAAAGTTGTAAACTAATATGGACAACCGAAATTGATCCAGAAATTTTTGCAGAAGCAATTCATCATGGAATGTTGATTTCAATTGAAGGCATAAAACAAGTTTTGAAAAGCAATGTCTGATATATATAAAGTGCTTACTGAAGAAGAGTGGCATGCAGCTACTACATCTGGTCAAATCACCACAAGCTTAGATGAAGAAGATGGTTTTGTTCACTTCTCTACCTCAAAGCAACTCGCCTTAACTCTTCATTTGTATTTTAAAGATCAAAAGAAAGTTGTCTTACTTCAAATTGATAAAGAGAATATAAAAGATAACTTGGTTTTTGAAAAAGCCAACTCTGAAAGACGAACAGGAACATTTCCTCATCTATATGGTAAATTAACCACTCAAGACGTTATCAACACTTGGTGTTTAGACAGATGTGGATTTGAATTACCTAAAGAAGTTTTAGTAGAATCTGAAAAAAAATAGTTTTTATGACAGAAATAACAATAAATGAAGTATATGCAATAGGGGCTCCGATCGTCTTAGCAATGATATTATTGGAAGTTCTATTTTCAAGCATATACAACAAAAATCTTTACAGAAAAAACGATACTTTGTGCACTATTGGCTTGCTTTCTGGAAACATTTTAATGGTTTTTGCACTGAAGGGCCTGACCCTTGCATTACATTTTTATTTGTTTCAATTCAAAATATTCAATCTTCAGGAATTCATGCCAGTGTGGATGATTTGGATAGCTACTTTTATATTGATAGACCTAGTTTTTTATATTTACCACCGAATTTCCCATAGGGTAAATTTTTTGTGGGCTATTCATATGAGCCATCATTCAAGTGAAGAAATGAATTTTGCTGTTTCATTTAGGCAGGCTTGGTTTGGTCCATTATCAAAGATTCCATTTTTTATGATTCTGCCTTTAATTGGTTTTGATCCTACAATAATTGCTGTTGCTGGGGTAATAAGCACCTTGTGGGGAATAGTTGGCCATACTCAAATAGTTGGGAAATTAGGCCCATTAGAATGGATTTTTAACACTCCATCGCATCATAGGGTTCACCATGGCTCTAATAGCCAATACATAGATAAAAATTATGGAAATCTATTAATTATTTGGGATAGAATGTTTGGAACCTTCGAACCAGAGCAGGAGAAAGTAAAATTTGGCCTTGTAAATAATGTAAATACTTATAATCCAACTAAAATCACATTTATGGGCTGGCAAGAAATATTTAAAAATATAAAAGAAGCTAAAAATTTCAACGAGGCCTTATATTCCTTCTTTGGGCCACCACCAACAAAAAACTAATTATGAAAAAACTCTACGTACTAATATTCTTATCACCTTTACTTATATCCTTGGAGCAAGATTCTGGCAAATGTGACCCAGTAGAATTATTTTTTACCTCACCAAAAGATGGCTTTCAAACGTCAGAATCCACCTTTAAAGTTGAGTTTGGTTCTAAAAATATCTCTATTAGTCCAGCTGGAGTTATGGTTGAAAGAATCGATAAATGCAATGTTAGTGGCCATCATCACTTAATAATAAATAAGGCTTACAACGTAACAGAAAATGTAGGCATACCTATACCTTTTGACAGGAATGTTTTGCATTTTGGTGGAGGGCAAACAGAAGCCGAGCTCTCATTACCACCTGGTAAGTATGTTCTTCAACTTGCCCTTGGAGACTATCAGCATACACCAGTCATAATTAATGATAAAAAAGAACTCGCTTTATCTAATGAAATTACGGTAGAAATTCTTCCTTAATATAAAGACATAACTGTTTCTTGATGCTTATTTCTAATACAATGAGGGCAGCATACTATTTGGGGTGAAAATTATTTCTTTAAAAAAATCAAAAAATATTTCTTCTTTAGGGGCTTTTAAATATTTATTTTTATTGCCTGTCTTATTTCTTATTACAAACGCCTTTTCTAAAGAAATCATTATTGAGCCTGGTGAAAATGCTCATGAAAGACTTCAAGAGGCTATGATCTTGATGGAAGAAGGAGACATTCTTTTAATAAAGTCTGGCTACTATAGTTTTGAAGATGGTCTCTCACTTGACATCGATGGTGTTACTGTAATTGGAGAAGGCATGGATAAGACCATTCTAGATTTCAAGAATCAGCAATCAGGGGCACAGGGCCTGTTAGTAACCTCTAATAAAGTAACACTCAAAGATTTTGCTATTTTAGATGCAAAAGGAGATGCCTTAAAAGTTATTGGTGCTGATGGGATTAACATGATTAACCTCAGAACAGAATGGACTGGTGGACCAAAAAGTACAAACGGGGCATACGGATTTTATCCAGTTGAATCAGAAGATGTTTTGATTGATGGGTGCGTTGCAATTGGCGCATCTGATGCAGGAATCTATGTAGGCCAGTCTAAAAACATAATAGTTAGAAATAGTATTGCGCAATATAACGTTGCTGGAATTGAGATAGAGAACTCTTATTATGCAGACGTATATAACAATCTAGCATCTCATAATACTGGAGGCATTCTTATATTTGATCTTCCTGATCTACCTCAACAAGGAGGCCATCACATAAGAGTTTTTGATAATCAGTCAATTGATAATGATACTGATAACTTTGCACCAGAAGGAAATATAGTAGGGGAGGTTCCAAGAGGCACTGGAATAATAATTATGGCCAATTCAGATGTTGAAGTTTTCAATAATCTTATGAGTGGTAATGGTACAGTTAATTTATCTATTGTTTCATATTCTGATGAAACAGATGATCCAAACTATTACCCACACCCAAAAAGAATTCAAGTTCATAACAATACGTATGGTCCTGCTGGATTTGACCCTGACATTAACACAGGTGAATTAGCTAAGACACTTTTTGAAATAAGTGACGGAAATATGCCTGATATTTTTTGGGATGGTGTTGCGCCATTATCACAATTAATATTCGGTCAACCTGAAGAAGAAAAATTAATAATAAGCGAAGATGAAGATGTAACCTTCCTTACCATCAGTGCTATCAAATACATGATGGGTTTCTCTAACCCAATACTAACAGACATAGATGAATTTCAAGGGGTAATTAATCCACTCAAGCCGATTAACATTGAAGGCATATAAGGATTATGAAAAAGATATCTAAATTTTTAATGACGACTTTGCTGTGTACAAATATGTATGCAGTAAATGATGTCTTAATAACTGCAGATGCTTTCCCAAACAAGTTATCTGATTTCAGTTTTTTTAAAGATGCTTCGGCACAAATTCCACATGATGATGTGCTTCCATACGAACTGATTTCTACTTTATTTTCAGATTATTCGTATAAGCAAAGGTGGGTTTATGTCCCAAAAAATACCAAAGCTCAATATAAAGAGGATTGGGTATTTGATTTCCCTGAAGGATCGGCGTTGATAAAAACTTTTTACTATCCTGTTGACGAAAGAAACCCTGAAAAAGGTAAAAATCTTTTAGAGACCAGACTTCTTTTAAGAAAAGAGGGTGGTTGGGAAGCTGTATCTTATGCTTGGAATGAAGAACAAAATGAAGCTTTCAAAAAAGTTGCTGGTAAAACTATCAATGCTGCTTGGACAGACTTTATGGGAGTTGAAAAAAATGTCAGATATAGAGTTCCAAATGTTAATCAATGCAAAGAGTGTCATGCAGCTGATGACGAAATAACTCCTATCGGACCTAAAGCAAGAAATATTAATAAAGACCTTGAGTTCAAAGATGGAGAATTTAATCAGCTTGCGTATTGGATGAATAGACAAATAATTGATGAATACCCTCTAGAACTTACTTCACCTGTTGACTGGACTGACGCTAATCAGAACATCAATGATAGAGTTAGGTCTTATTTAGATATTAATTGTGGACATTGCCACTCACCAACAGGAAATGCGAATTCAACGGGTTTATATCTCCATTTAAATGAAACTAGGGAGACTCATCTAGGAATATACAAGAAACCAGTTGCTACTGGTCGAGGTAGTGGAGGAATGAAATATTCGATTGTTCCTGGAAAGCCAGAAGAATCAATCTTATTGCACAGGATGATATCAATGGACCCTGGAGTGATGATGCCAGAATCTGGAAGAGCTCTTACTCATCAAGAAGCCGTTGAAATGGTTAAAGACTGGATTTTATTGCTCAAGGACTAATTTAAAATGAGTAAGAAATATTTTCTTATTTTTTCATTTTTCTTTTTGGCAGGATGTGAGGTTCAAGAATCAAAAAATATCTACAAGCCGCCGCAAGAGCCTGAAGAATTTAAAAATATATTTGAATTAGTTGCTTATTCAAATGATCAGATTAAGCAGATTAAGATACAATTACAAACGTTCTTACAAAAAGACAAAATAAATCTAGAAGAGCCGATTTCTATAAATTTTAATGTTGAAGATATACCTTCCTATATTGACTGTGGCTTCATGAATGATGAGGTTTATGTTGATTACATAGAAAGAATATTTGGCACCAAACTTAAAGCAGATGTTGATATAAAACTAAAAAATGTTGATAAAGGCGTTCTGTTTGAAAAATTTCACATAAAGTATACTTTTACATCAAAGGAAACGGGAACCAGATGGAGATTTGCTACAAATAAATCAAAGGACTTACTTGTTGGGAATCCAGTATATGATGCAAATCCTTATAGAAAATGTTTATCCAAAAATACACTAGAGAATGAAATTATTAAATACTTCAGTCTGTAAATTTATTCACATTTCTTTTTTAGTTTTGTGTTCACTTAATACTAATACTCAAGAAGATAATTTAATCGAGGGCTATTGGCTTACATCGGCATCAATTGTCGAAGTAAAAAAATGCGACAACGAGCTTTGCGCAACAATAGAACATATTTTTGTTGAGGAGGGAGTAGATCCAAAATCTATACTCGACACCAATAACAAAAAAAAATCTTTAAGAAATAGACCATTGGTTGGAATTAATTTACTTGAAGGTTTTGAATACTCTCAATCTAGTGAAACGCATTATAAAGAGGGAAAGATTTATGACCCAGGGCGTGGAAGAGTTTTTAAATCAAATCTTCAATTACTTGAAAATGGTAATCTAAAAGTTGAGGGATGCTTTATGAGAGTCTGTGGTCATGAAGAATGGCAGCCATTGAATATTACCCTAAATAAAGATGGGACAAGATCAGCAGAGCTCAAAAATTAACTTATCTCAAGTCTTCTAAAGAGAGCTTATTTACATCATCAATAATTCCAAGAAATGCCTTAGCGGACCTTTTCATGCCTTCGGCTGGCACAAGTTCGGGTATATCAAATGTTGTGTGATAAATAACATGATCAATGATATGAAAGCCAGGAGCTTTATCTGTTAGCTTAGGACCATCAGTCATATAGTTATAAATTGAAACACCGTTTTCTTTGAGCCTTCTTTTAAATATAGATTTAAGTTTGTCGCTACCCATAACATTCCATCGAAAAGAACCTATTGCATTTGAAACCATAATATCTTCGTTGAACCAATATAATTGAGACTGGCTTGGATGCTCCAAAGTAAGAATGACCGCAACATTATCCCAGTCGTAATACTCTTCGACTTCTCTAACGCTATATTCTCCATGATGATGATCAGGATATAAAAAAAATGATATAGATCTGGGCCTATCTGATTTTTTTAGCTTTGAGTAATACTCAGCCATTTCTAACCCTACTGCAATGCCACTTGCATTATCCATTGAACCTTGGAAATAACCATCTGTATGAGCTCCCATGAAAATTTCCTCTTCTGACACACCATCTAATCTAGCTATCATGTAAGTAGTTTTAAGGTTTTCAATTACATCAATCTTTAAATCAAAGTCTATAAAAATTGTTTCCTTAAGCATTCTATCTCTTAATAAGAAACCTTCATCTTGGCTGATAGTTATTACTGGAGCATTAAATGATGATGCAGGCTTTCCACTTGTTCCATGAAATGCGCCTCCTGCAAACATTGCATCTCCAGGCACACCCATAATGTTTATAATTAATGCTGCGCCTTTCTCAGAGGCGATTTTATTTGCATAAAATAATTCTGCTCTGCTACTGGCTGAATGACTTCTTCCACCTGGCACAAAGAAGCTATAAATAACTACAGCCTTTCCTTTGATATCTTTTCCAATGAAATCTGCCTCTGATCCTAAACCGACCCATACAAGCTCTGTCTTAAAACTACTATCAAGATGCTTGATGTTTTCACCTGTTGGAAATGCAGAAGCAATAGAGTAAGACTTATCATTAAATTCGTAATTTAATGACCACTGTCTCGGCCGCCACTCTTTTGTTATGTAAACATCTTTTTTTTCAATATTAAAGCCAAGATTAACTAATTTAGCTTCAATATAGTCCATGGTTTTTTTATCTTCAGGAGTTCCAGGCAGTCTTCCCCAATAAGGTGTCCTTTTTTCACTTTCCAAAGCGATATTTGAAATATCTATAACAACGTCTTTCATTCTTTGAGGATCTATTGATGTATATTCCCCAGTTTCCCATTCTGGATACGAAGCATCACTTGGAATTAAACTCTCTGAATCCCTTGGCAAACCTTTGCCATAAGTCTTATCAACCTCTTCGGATATCAAAGAACAAGAAATCAGGCAAGCAAATAGGATGTTATAGTTTTGCATACTATTATTTTAGCATTTAGAAAAATATACTAATATTAATAAATTATGAAAAAGATTAACTTTAAATCAAAATTCAGTAAGTTTACTGATCAATGGTCCCCTAAAGTCATTGCAGAGATGAATGACTATCAATTTAAGCTTGTAAAAATTAAAGATGATTTTATTTGGCATAAGCATGATGATACAGATGAAGTTTTTATAGTTATGGAAGGACAAATTTTTATTGAGTTTGAAAACGAAACAGTTGAGATTAATGAGGGTGAAATGATAGTTGTTCCCATTGGTACCAAGCATAAACCCTATGCAAAGAAGGAAGCAAAAATAATGTTAGTTGAGCCTGCTGGAGTTGTTAATACAGGTGATAATGAGGGAGAATTAACCGCACCTAATGACCAATGGATATAAATAGTATGCTAACTTAAACCAATGAGTAAGTTTTTATTATTTTTATTAGTCGCCATATCTATATCCATTGCAATCTATAGCCCTAATTTAATAAGACTGTATAAGCTTTCTAATCTTTATAACGAAAAGACAATAGCTTATAACTTCATAAATATGGATAAGTTCTTTTTTATATCCGAACCAATACCAGCATCAGACGAACCCTATTTTTTTGAAGAAAGTTACGTTGATCTACCAGATAAATATATCCTTGATGGTAAAGAACATAACCTCATTGAAGGGTTAGAGTATTTTTCTACAGATGGATTGATTATTCTTCATAAAGATAAAATTATTTATGAGAATTACTGGAACGGTAATGACCGATATAGCAAGCATATTTCATGGTCAGTAGCTAAGTCATTTTTATCTGCATTAATTGGCATAGCTATAGATGAAGGCTTGATTGATAGCATTGAGGATCCAGCTACAAAATATTTACCTGATTTTAAGGACACAGGATATGAAGGTATAAAAATTAAAAATATTCTTCAGATGTCATCAGGGGTTGGCTTCAATGAAGACTATGCTGACCCAAATTCAGATATAAATAAGTTTGGAAGGGCTGCAGCAAGAGGAACACCATTTAGAGATTTTGCAAAAACTTTAACAAATGAAAAAGAACAGGGTACTTTCAATCACTATGTCAGTATAGATACTCAAGTCCTTGGTATGATTCTAGAATCAGTATCTAATATGCCACTTAGAGAGTATCTATCCAAAAAAATCTGGAGCAAAATCGGCATGGAAAGTGATGCCTATTACATAACAGATAAAACTGGAGTTGATATGGCTCTTGGAGGATTAAATGCAACCCTAAGAGACTATTCTAAGTTTGGTTATTTATATTTAAATAATGGCAGTTGGTTTGGTGAACAAATTGTTCCAAAGGAATGGGTAAAAGCGTCACACACACCCGATGCTGATCACTTAATGCCAAAAGCAGGAGAATTATCTTCAAGTGAATGGGGATACGGATATCAGTGGTGGGTACCTGGTGATCCAATCACTGACTTTACAGCTCATGGAGTTTACAACCAATTTATATATGTTGATCCCGAGTCAGGCATCGTAATAGCAAAAACCTCTTCTAATCATAGATTTAGAGCTGAGAAAGAATATTCAAAAGCAGCTCATATAGCCATGTTTAGATCTATCACTAATCACATTCAGCAAAGCATAAATGATTGATTTGTATTAGATTTAATTCTTTCATAGAATTAGTATTGATACTCAAAAATTACAGGAGAAAAAATGAATACAAAGTTTATTAGTTTTATCGCAATAATATTTTCAGTAAGTTCTTTAGCTGGCCATCATGAAGGAGGCCATATGCATACTGATTCACCAAAATGGCAGATAAAAGCATATACAGGAGCCGCTCCAAGTTTTATAGGAGATTTCGCCTCTGTAATTGGTGCTGACGGGACAGTTTTAAAAGAAGGAACAAATGGTTGGACATGTTTAGCATTCACTGCAAATATGATGGGAGATTCAATGGATCCAAGAATGGCTACACCAGCATGTATGGATTCTAATGCTATGGCTTGGGCAAATGCTTACATGAAAGAGGAAGTGCCAGAACTTACAAATGATGGATGGGCGTGGATGATTCATGGTGATACTGGAGCTGATAACTTTAGAGCATATTCTGAAGGAGATAAGGCCGGTACTGATCCAGAAGATTGGATTGAATCTGGCGCACATTTAATGTTGATGCCAAAAGATCCAAAATCCTTAGAAAATACGACGACCGATTTCACTACAGGATCGCCTTATGTGATGTTTAAAGGAACACCATATGTTCATCTTATGATTCCTGTATCAGGATATTATGATTTTCAGCCTGAGGCTGCACCTAAATAAATAATAATGGAAGAAGTCAAAGTTTATTTAATAGCAAATCTGCAGATACACGATGCTGATAGGTATAGAGAATACGAAAAAGGCTTCTTCCCAATATTAAAAAAACATGGTGGTGAATTCATTACTTTTGATGACAACATTATAAATGTCGAAGGGGACAAACCAATGGAGGGCAGAATAATTTTATTTAGCTTTCCATCTGCAAAGCATGCTGATGAATGGTATGCAAGTCCGGAGTATCAAGAGCTTTCAGAGCATAGAAGAGCAAGCGTTACTACAACTTTGACCAGAGTGAGCGGACTTCCGCCAAGGAAATAGAGATATGGAAAGATATAAGACTTTTAAAGAATTTTACCCCTATTATTTATCTGAACACGATAATAAATATACAAAGCTTATGCATTTTATAGGCACAAGTATTGGAATCATCTTTTTGATTCAATTCTTCTTAACTTTTAATTTTATCAATATATTATTTGCTTTATTGTCGGGCTATGCTTTTGCATGGGTAGGGCATTTTTTTATTGAGAAAAATAAGCCAGCCACATTCAAATATCCTTTTTATAGCTTCATTGGAGACCATAAAATGTATTTTGAAATTTTGCAGGGCAAACATAAAATTTTTTAAAACATCAGTTTTACTAAATTCTTAAATGTCCTTGATTGATATTGATTTTTGGGAAGACCCACCATGGGGAGATGGTCAGCAGAAGTATCGACTTGGCTTAAAGCCAATCGAACACGAAAAATGGTTAAACAGAAAACCAAATGACGCTCTATATGATCATAAAAAAGATCTATTGGACTCCAGTTACAACAAAGTTATCGCAACAACACAATACTCTTTAAATGCTCAAAAATGTTTGGGAGATATCTTTGGAATTAGAGATACTAAATACCCTGATTTAATAGCAGAACTAAGCTTAAACATTCAAGACGATTTATGTGTAATGGAGTCCAGTAATGATCAGAGGCTTATTGCTGCAAGCATATGCTCTCCAAGTTATTGGGATGTGAGAAAAAAGATTGGCAGGCCCCTAAAAGAAATTCATGATCCTGTAGCTTCATTAGATAAGAAAATAGGAGATAAAATTTCAACATTCATTCGACAGGCACCAATAATGAAACCTTTTGCTAGACAAAACTGGTTAATACATGGTGATACAAAAAGATTCCATTTAAAGGAAGAAGAGCCACTTAAAACAAATCCATCAGAATGGTTTATAAGATCTGAAAAAGAAACCATCTGTCGATATCATGAAGATTACTCTCTTTTTACAATTAATGTTTTATTTCAGCCTTTAAAAGAAATTTTCAATCATCCTAAGCAAAAACAAAACCTTATAAATAGTCTTGAGCAATTAGATGAGGATGAGTCGTATTATTTTGGCGGTAATACTAAGATTAGCATCTTATTGGAATATCTTTCAGATCAAGTGTAGTAAAATAAATATTACATATATAGGGGGCTATAGATGTATGGAGGAATTTCATTAATTGGATGGTTCCACACTATTATTGGAACTGCTGGAATAATATCAGGCATTTATCTATTAGTTAGGTATAAGTTTATTAATATATGGTCTAGTCTGGGCATGTTTTATATTATTTGTACTTTATTGGCATCAGGATCATCATTATTTATTTTTAGTGCGACTGGAGGATTTAATGATGCTCATATCCTTTCAATTTTGACAATCCTTGCAATTATTGCTGCATATATTTTAGACAGATTTTCTCTTTTTGGATTTTTAACAAAATACCTAAAAGAGTTAGCATTATCAGTTACAATTTTATTTA
>OCZA010000298.1_pt1 | contig 17815 bp, 18 predicted proteins | sample 1539021 | NCBI WGS metagenome assembly OCZA01 (sample SAMEA2619376, study PRJEB22493) | marine metagenome | biome: marine biome (ENVO:00000447); feature: surface water layer (ENVO:00002042); material: "saline water (ENVO:00002010), including plankton (ENVO:xxxxxxxx)" | depth 5 m | reverse complement strand
CTATGGAGTAAGTATCTCCTGTGCCACTACCTGTAGTGCCTGATGGGGCTGATATAGTGTATGTGCCTGCAGTCCTGCTTCCATCAGCAGCACCAATAGTGCCAACTGTTAGAATTTTACCATCCACAACCTCTCCAATTGTACGGTCACCATTATTTAATGTTGGTGTATCATAGAATTGTGTACTAGCAGTAAAGGCTGGTGACCCTTCACCCAATGTAATCTTTAGATGAGCGTTAACTGTGTCATATGACTGCACATAACCGAAGGGACCTGGTGTTACACCAGCAGCAAGAATTGTATATGTGACGCTATTAACAGTGAATGTGTCACCAGCTATTAATGTTTCTCCTTTTACATCATAGATGTAAATCTCTTCAAACTGAGGGTCTTCATCAACTGCAAGTGAGAAACCTACACCAGTTGTGCTACCCGCAGGACTTCCATCTGCATATGCAAATATGTTAATTTCAGTTGATGATGTTACTAGGATTGAAGTATATGCTCCACTTGTGCCTGCAGTACCTACTTTACTAACCCCTGCAGTATATTCAGTACCTGGGGTTGGGTCTGCGTTAGGACCTTCAAGGTCATCTGCAGAGAATTTAAGTGGGTAGTTATTACAACTAGAGTCACTTAAATCAAACTTATATGTCCTATCAACTCTAAGGGATACTGTAGTCAACTGAGTGTGTCCACTACCCTGTGTCTCAGAAATAAGATACTTAGTATTAATAACTGCGTCAGATGCAGTAGAGAATCCTAATGTTGCTGATGCGTTTGATGTGCCACCAGAAATATTCTCACCCTCAGTATAGTAGTTGGCAAGGTATACACCATTATCTGTTAACAATGTGACTGTTGCACCATTATTATGGTCAACGTCTCCTGTGCCATACTGTCCTCTTTCAACAGTTATATCGTTTCCTGCTACGTCCGTGATGTTTAATAATTCATTGTCAATTAACATCTTACTACCAGAAACGAATCCAGTAGAGTCTGCAACTGTAAGTGTTTGGTCACCTGATGCAAAAGTTGCACCCTCATCAACAGTTGTTACAGTAGCAGATGCACTCCAAGCATTACATGCCCTTCCTGCAGGAATTACAAGAGGAGTTGTGCCAAGAGCACCACGAGTGACAGTTAATACATTAGTTGTTGTATTAATTCCGCTAGAGTTAATACTAACCACTTCCGTAGCCGCAGGAGACCCATCTGTATTTTGGGCAATACCCAACGTAAGATACATACCGTCAGCAAGACCAGTATTCCTAGAAATATTAAATGTTGTTGCTCCAGTAGTAACATCTGTAAATTGTAATGCTAATTCAGTATCTTCTCCTCCACGATAGACAGTAGTAAAACCTGATGTTGCTCCTGTAACTGTCTCACCACCACTGAAAGTACCTGCTTGACTATTAGCAGCTAACTGTGTCTGTGATATAGGTGCAACTATAGTGTAATATGTAACGTCTGATGTTGGTTTGAATACGTCAAGAATCGATGCTGTCGCATTGTTTGTTGATGTAAAAGTTGTACCTGGAATCGCTGAAGCGAATTGAAATCCTGGCTGTGTCTTAATTTTATATGCAGTAATTGGATTACCTTTAGTAAATTTTAAAGGTGATGCTGCTGCACCTGTTGATGACTGTGTGCCACTCATGTGCAACACTTGGTCATAATCTCTCAATGCTGTCCGATATGTCGCACCACTTCCTGACTGATTACACACATTTAATACTGTGCTACCAGTTACTGTAGTAGGGCATCTATATACCGTTGTGTTTGTAGTCGCCCCTGGTTTTGCAGCGGCTAGTCTTCCTGCTGTCATTTACTTACCATCCGCTTTGGAAAAATGATTGTAATCGAATTTGACCACCCAATACAGGGGCAGCCAGTGCACCACCGAAACTGATTGCCACATCACTAATGTTATTAGTTGAAAGCAACGTTGCGTCAGCGTCTGGGAATTGAATAGTGCGAGCACCAGTCAAGTTAGAAGCGTCAATGGTCATCTCTCCATTAACGTCGTCTGGGTTATTTATCTTAGTCAACTCTAAGGTTTTATTCTTAAGAGTTTGAGTTTTTAACTCGGTAACTAAGACGTTTGTAGCACCCGCATTATTTAATGGGGCGGTAACCGTATTATTTGGGAAACCAAAAGCATATGTCTGGTTGTCTTCTATATTAGACAGGTCGAATTGTATCTTTCTACCTTCACCATCATTTACGTCTGTGTCACAAAAAACTGCTCCCTTAAACAGTTTATTCTCTATTGTTTGGGATGATGCTTCACCAACTACCTTAATATTAAGGTCAGGAAATGTTACTGTCCTGTTTAAAGTTAGTAAAGAAGAGTCAAAGATAACATAACGTGTTGGGCTATTCTGCTCATCACTTGATGGAGTATTCGAGAATGTGGGGTTAACCATATTCTTATTGAATACATTTTGCTCTGTAACGTCATCCAATATAGTTGATTGTGTTACAGCAGCACCAAAATCAGGTAGTCTATAGGTATGTAACCCAGGTGACTCCCATGCGTCACACTCTAACTTAGCAATTTTATCTGTAGATGTAGAACCTGTTATCTGTAATTCACCATCTTTGACTATAATTGTCTTGTTAGTAATAGTCTGGAATGTATCGTTTGCTAATAGCGTTGTGCTAGTATTTGTCCCTACGTTTGGTAGGTCAAAACGACGTGTGCCTGACTGTGTAGATATAGTATCTACGTTAAAGTGTGCTCTCTTAGCAGGGTTTTGGTCACCTCCTAAGAAAAACTGTGCGTCAGTCTGTATAATAGGACCGTTCACAGTGAAGAATCCACTACCTTGCGGAGTGAATTCAATGCTTGATGTTGCAGAGGCAGTATCTACAGCTCTGACAACTAGGGTTGAAGACCCATCTGTATTTGTTCTGCGAGTGTTATAATACGCTGCTGAGCCGAAAGTGAGACCAATCTCATTAACAGCACTCTGATATATACCCGAATCCCTGTCCAAATCAAAGGCTAACCCAGGCGCAGTCTGCGATCCTGCTGATAAACCTCTGAAAAGTTGATTAACTTTTGCTTTACGGTTTGGAATCAGAGGGTCTGATATAACAATAGGCAGAATAGCTTCACCAGTTACGAGTGCGTCTGCGATTGTATCTAACTGGGATATTCTTTTAGTTGCCACTGAAATTCAACACTACTTTGCTACTTTTTTATTTATAACCGTTCCAGAGTCTATTTACTGTTTTGAGAATGATAGACTACATCTAGGTCCTATAATGGATGGATTATGATAAACTTCCTTAGGAATATGTATGCCATCCCCAGGTTTTAGTAGCACTTCTGTGCCATCATCAAACCCATATTTAACTATGCCCAATACATTAACAATGAATACGTCCATTGTATCATTATGTCTGCCAAGTGTTTTACTCTTAGCAAATGAAACATAGGTATGGACTCTATGATAATCAAAATTATCTGCAACTTTGTCTATGATAGGTTTAAATATAGGTGAATACATTTGTCCTTCACAAACTATGGTAGGTATGAATCCCTCTTGAGGGTCGTCACAATAACCCCACTCACCCCTTAATATATCACAGTTAACCTTACCAATGACATCATTCCATGTCACACCCGAGAAGTAACACTCGTCAATCCAATTTTTAAAGTGCTTTACCGAAGGTTGCTGCATAGTCTGCGTCAAATAGTTGTAAACCTTTCTCGGTCAATACGTGATTATACATCTTATCAAAGATAGATGGTGGCATTGTAACAATGTCTGCACCATAGGTGAAGCATTCAGCAACGCTATGCACATCACGGAGTGATGCGGCTAAGACTTGTGTTGATTCCACATTTTGTGTGCAGAATGTAGCAGTAATCTCTTTAATTAAATCTAACCCATTAAATGAGTTATCATTCACTCTTCCAACGAAAGGACTAATATATGTTGCACCTGACTTGTGTGACAATATAGATTGTGCTAGTGAGAATACGAGAGTAACATTAACTCTTGCTCCCTCATCTGATAGAGCTCGACATGCGGCTAGACCATCTACTGTGCAGGGCACTTTAATTGTTGCTTGACGATTACCAAACTTTTTAATCAGTCTCCTACCTTCACCAATCATAGTATTTTCATCACCTACGACTTCCATACTAATGTCTGGGATACCAATATCAATCAACTCCTGATAAACATCTTCTGGATTTCTACCAGATTTGTATATAAGAGTTGGGTTTGTTGTGACTCCATCAATCATACCTGTAGAGTAATACTTACGTATCTCATCAGTGATTGCAGAATCAAGAAATAATTTCATAATAGTTTAGGTGCAATATTTTTTATCCAGAAATTGCAGGATAATGTTTTTCTTACGTTGTCATGTTTATGAGGTGATACCCCATGTAACATGTGGCCAGGAAAAAATATAATATCTCCTGCCTCGATTTTTGGTATGTGGGATTGCTCAGTGTTACCCAAAACATATCTCCATGTTGTAGATAAGTCTACATGTCTATCTAGGAAGTAGAATTGTGAATACCCCTCCAAATATTCGGGAAAGAAAACACCAACAACATCACAATCATTATGGTCATGTGGCTCTTGATGGTCTCCCCTATTATAATGACTTACCCAAGGTCTATTCATAGACATCATCATCTTTTGGTCGACTTCTATACAGAATTGATTGATACTAGGTTGAAGCATCGGGAGTATGTCTTCTGTTATCTGTGTCATGTTAACTGAGCATAGACCTCCCCAAGGTACAGGGTCGCCACTCTTTTGTTTCATCACATATTCTGTCAACTCTTCTTTATTTGGTGCTTGAAACTTCCAATAGAAAGCTTGACTAAAAATGTTAGTCAGGGATGTTTTCATAATTTTCAGTCATATACTCCATATCAAATATTAGAGGATGACACTCCTCCATTATAAGGTATTCACTCCAATGATACAAGTCAATGTCAGTATACTCTAGCGAGAATACATCTGCCTCTACCATAACCTCAGGCATTTCTTGCACTGGTTTTGGTAACTCTTCAAATGTAAATGGAATACCATTAACAAACCACATCATTACTATTACCTTTACTGTTTCCTCAGGTTTCTGAGTATACAATGTAAGCCAACAATAATTATTTGTAATTTGTGCTTTTACCATTAACTTAGAGTAATGTTTGCTGTAAATGTAATCCTATCATTGCTTGGGTTTGAATCAAATCCATGTGTAACATTAGATGGGTAGATAATGACATCTCCCTCTTCCATATTAAAGGTTGCTTCTGTCAGATTAAATGCAGTAGGGTCTTTAGTATCTAGTTGTAGTATTGGATAATGATTTGATGCAACATTCTTTCTCCACTTGATAAATGCATGTTGCTCATGATTATAGTTGACCAAATAAGTGAGTGAGTAAACACAATTAGAATGCTCATGAGGTGCATAGATTGCTCCTTCAGCAGCTAATTCTAAATATGATTCACTTATTGCTAAGTTAGTTTTATAGTTGAAAGATTTATCATTATGCTGTCTAACTGCATCCATGATAACCTTACCTAACTCCTGATTTTCATTTACCAGTTTATTAGTTTCACCTATTTGTGAAATGCCATGACATATTGATTCTCTCCCATGTTTTTCTAGTATATCCTCCTTGCCTATCCACTCAAATATGCTTTTCTTAATTGCTTCGTGGTTAGTGAGTTTAATACGAGTAATAGGTATGGGGAAGAAACCATACGTTTCTGCTTGGACTATATCATTTAAGTCATCACTAAGATTTTCCATTAAAAGTCCTGTGTCATTTGTCCTAGAGATTCAGATACAAATGCCTGTGTCCCTGCAGGGTCAGGCACAAATTCCTCTGGTTGAGGAATATTTATCTCGGGTGGAGCTTGTGCTACTGATGTAATGATAGCAACTTTATCTCCTGTGTTTATCTTAACTGTATGTCCTTTTGCTACAAGTGACATAATGAAATCAAAGTTTGCTTTAAACTCTGCAACTTCTACGCTGATTATATTCATAAGTATGTGATTAAATCTTCGGGTAGTTCGTTAAATGAAGTAAGAGTTTCCATGAAACCCTCACACCCATCATTGTCAAACTTCCAAGTAACGACTTCTTCGTAGCCCTCAGTATCGAGAATCTTCACGCTACGCTTGGGTATATTTACCCAGATGTGCTCCAAATAGGTTACTGTATTGTTGAGCTCATCAAAGCTTTCAATCATAGTAAGAGAGGTAACTCCCCCTAGTATACCCTAGTTTAGCAATAATGGCAAGCCATAGACCTGATGAGGTCCGAAACCGCAACCAGTTGCCATGTATCCTGCACCTACAGAGTATGATGCCATACCTGTCACCACCTGATTCATGATGTTTCCTGCGGTCACAAATTCAGTGATGACCCCAGTAGGAGCAGCGATGAATGTGTTATGGACACCTGACACAGACCCTGCTATGATGTCATTCATAGAACCTGGGATGGTAGTTGACACTGCGATACGAGTATGTGTAGGTGGTGAAACTGATGGGAATGGTAAGTCAGTTACAACATCCACGATTGACCCCTTAACCAAACTAAACTGTCCAGTTAATGCTGCGAATGGATTGAATAAGGCAACAAATTCAAATCTTCCTGCATTTAAGAAGGATGTAATCCAGTTTGCTTCGTTAGTTATCTCACCGTCTGCAACGTTTTCAATAGTATTTGCTTCTGTCCTGACTGTCTGTGCATTTAAGTTGATACCTTCAACAGCAGTAATCTTAACTTTAGACCCCTGTATCTTTACCTCACCTGTATATGCAATCTCATGGTCTCCCTCTTTTCTTGATGCAGACTTCTGCTCATTGTCATCTAACAACTCACCTTTAAGTTGAGGACCATATGGTGTCCTGCCCCACTCGTCAGCGTCAGGGTGGAATGGTATCTCATCTACAGGATAGAATCCACCAATATTATTTCTCTTTAAGTATTGATATCTCTTATCTGCGGGTTTTTTAAATACTTTATTATAGTTTAGGTAGTTACCACCAGACCCTGATGGTACATTTGGAGTGTCAATCATACTATCTAACTCTGCGTCACCCTCAGGGTCATCACTACCCAAGTTAGATAATGCTTCTGGATTCTTTTTAAATGTCTCGGACTGTGTAGCACTACCTGTTACGTTAGTATCAACTGTTTTAAGACTATCACCTACAGTTGTACCATCTGGAGAATCAGATGACCCTGATGATTCTGCTTGAGGACCATTAGAATCATGCTCATTTTTTGCACCAGTTACTTCTTCATGATAGTTACCCATCACTTTTAGATAGAAGTCACCCTCCACAGTCAATACATAATTACCTTTTATAGTTTCTGCCTTATCCTTACCAATAATTTTTGTCTCGTTGTTAGGGACATTCTTATGTTGGTTACCATATGCATCCTCAAATAGAGATACACCCCCAGGTCCTGACATGATAGACTTTACTTTTCCTGGGTTAGAGTCATGGATAACCTTAGACCCATCTAAGAAGGTTTGCACATTTACTAACTCAGTATCTAACCCTTGAAATAAATTATCAATATAACTTACACCTTTCCCTGCAATTACAGCACCTTCATAAAGACTGTTAAGGTCACCACATTTATATGGTGTGCCTTCTACTGCATCTTGTACATTATCACACGACGTCGTACCTATCAAAGGATACCACCTCTGTTGTTTTGGTCGTTTAATTTTCCTACCACAATCTTTTTTAAAGAGTGTGCCGAGAAGCATCTTAATGATTGATATTAAACTACCCCAGTCTAACTTAGTGAAGTCAACTTCAAAGATTTTACTAACAGTTGCACCAAGAGCACGTGCTGCCCCTGCTGCTTTCTTTGCTATAGAGATTGCTGATATAACATCACCCGCAACACCTTTGATTCTCTCCATTGCTGAGGTGATACCATTTAATATACGACATGTAACTGCCTTAACTGCTTTACTAATGAATTCATTAATTTTTTCAATAACCTTATTAATTGCGAACGCAGCCATCTGATTGGCAAAATTCACCACATCATTCAGTGCCGACTGCACCAGTCCTAACCACATTGGTGTCTTAGCACAGAATATAGCAAATATCTCTTCAACTAAACTAAGAATAGCACTGATAACACCTAGAGGAATAAACTTAGATACAATTTTAACTAAAGCATTAATAACTTCTGCAATAATTTTTGCTAACAATTCTTTTAATGGTGCAAGAATACCTGCGATACCACTTGATAAGAAGTTAGTAATTCTTCCTAGATGCTCTTTAATTTTATCTCCTGCAATTTTATGTCCAGTGGCAAGAGAAACCATACCATTTTTAGTATGTGCTATTGATGCTGACATCTGTCCTAACTCTGTCAACATACGAGTAACATCTACTTCAAATCCTGACCCACCAGGTCCTCCAACACCATCTGCGATAGAGTTTGCATTTACAGGAGGTTTGATAGGATTGGTAATCGCATTTCCTGGGAGTAATTGCTCTGCAGATGATAGACCACCACGTGATTCTTCTATACTACCAGCTTCATTTGATGGAGTAGATGACTGGACTTTAACGAATGGGTTACCTTCATTCCTTTCTTTACCAGCCATATCTTTCTTCAAGATTGTACTGGTGTCTAGTTGTTGTGCTTCTTTACCGTCCGCAATAGTAGTCTTCTTACCGCTTTCCTTCTGTTGAAATCCTCTGAATGCTCCTAATACACAAGGTAACTGTGCTTCATCACCATCTAGAAAGAATCCTAATACCCATGCACCTGGCTGCAATTCGCAAGTTGTACCTACGTTTTTAGTCTGTGCTTTATCAGTAGGTAGTAAAACGCTTGCCCAAGGTAATGATGCTGTAGGGACTTCTTTAATATATGTTTCTTTATCGTGACTTCCTGTATACCAACCGAGAATCCTGACCTTGACACGACCAAGTTTCGATGGGTCGGTGTTGCTTTCAACTTCACCTACCCACCAAGTGTATCCATCTCTTCCCAGAAAGTCCGACCTAGTTCTCATTTTATTGATGTTTTAGTTATTTATAGCTACAAATTGAAACTCACCTTCTTCTTTTGGTTTGCCCCATGCTTGCTCATTTGTTTCTAGATTGTATCCAACGTCTTGAGACCTGTAGTCAAATCCATTGAATCTAACAGTAGATACCATTTTATGTCCTCTAACTGTGCAATCTTCTAGCGTAGTGCCAGACCACCAACCAGTTTCTTTATTCCATTTCCAATAGAAAGGACATGAATCTGTGTTGTGCATTAAATTGAAGATATCTGTTTTCACATAATCTTCTGCCATACCAGTTACCCTATAGCGTAACCAGTTATAAGGATTCTCTTCACCCTTATACTTATACCAAGACTTAGATTCAAAGATTCCACTACCAGTTTTCCAGACTTTAATATCAACCTGTGGCCACTTGGCAGGGTTTGACATTGCCTGACGTTGATTTCGGTAATGACCTTGAATTAAGTTTTCCCAGTTATTCATCATTGGTATCTCTCCAAGTCACATTCAACTAAAATTTCACCCGCATGCTCTTTTTCATGCGGCTCACCTATCTTATCTAAAATTTGCTTTGGAATCTTTTTCAAAGCGATATCATATGGTATAGGTGCATTCTTTAGACACACCCTGATACATTCCATTTCCTCATCATTGAAGATATGGTTATGTAATTCAGAGTGTTTAAGACATTTCGTCATTCTCGCGTTTTAGTTTAGCATAAAGTAGTGCCTGTGTCCAGCTCTTAGGACCTTTCTCAAGCAATTCATCCTTCCATTTTGATGGAGGATTTTTTAGTTTGTTTGTCCTTTTACGATGTGCCATTAGTCGTCATACACTAAACATTCAGGTTCTTCTGGATGTTGGTCACACCAGATTTCAAGTGCATTAGGGTCATGATGGTCTCCTGCTGCAATTTCCTCTTTGTGATGCTCTGCGTATTCTTCTAATTCGTGCAATTCTACCTTAGCATGTCTGCGTGCTGCAGGATTTGCTAGTGGGTCGTCCACGATGTCTTTGTCTTTTTGGATGTGTTGTTCTATTGATTCCATATTAGTTACCTTTAATAAGTTTCTTTCATAACTGAATCCCGAGTCAAGACTAACTTAGTAGTTAGACCTTCTGCTTTGAAAACATGCTCTACACCAGAAATTAAATACTTTCCACTGTATCTTAGGTCTTCTTTAACAGACCTATTCTTTTCTTGCGATGCGGGTATTCTAACCTTAATGAGTGACCCTGCTGTTAAGGCAGAGTTTCCAGGTACAACTATAGTTAGTTGTATTGCCTGTAATAGATTATAGCGTGCTGCAGCATATTCCGCAACTGCCATTGTGTCGGTATCAGAATCTGTGCCATTATCGGGGTCATCCTTAGTGGCTTGATTCTTCATCCCAGGCAATGCCCTGTATTTAATCCTAGTAGCACCTTTGAATGATGCTAGGTCAGGAGGTAAATCAAAAGGTTTTCTTTTATGTATAGTGTCTGCCTTTCCAAAAACTTGGTTAAAAGTTATTTCTTTAGGACTATGAATAGTCCCTGCAGGAGAGGTTTTATCACTGCCACCAGAGTCAGTAGCATTTGAATTTGTAGGACGAGGCAAAGAAATACTTAAACCTGTGGTTTTAAACGTCCCCATTCTCATGTTTCTGAGGTGGTTTGCTCTGTCAGGGTACGATATACTTTCTATAATATATGCACCATTAGCTGGTGGGTCAGCACCCTGCTGCTGATATGTGTATTCAAATATATCTTCTTCTTTTGGTATACCTTCTCCCTTACACAATCCGTCTAATGATTTAAAATTAAAACCATATCTATTTTCCCAGAATAGAAATCCAGATTGTTTCTTAGATGCTTTACCTGACCCCTTACCATCAACACGTGTGACTTTATCTGACATGTAAGCGATTGCTTCTACTGGTCTCCAATTTGTTGATATGAATGATATCTTTGAATGAGTTTCAAAGTTTCTATCTCTAGTTTTCTCGTTAGATGCTTTAAGATATTCTTTGCAGATATGTTTAGGAATATTATCTACATCCTTTCCTGCAGGTCCGAATGGTTTGAATACTTTATTCATCTCATTTGGATATGATTCTGGAGTTGTGCAGTGAAGAATATACATCTGACCACGCTCTTGTTTGATTAAACTACCAATTTTAAAAACTCTAAGTGCTGTCTTTAAATGCTTGTTACCACTGCTATTGGTAACTAAATCAATGTTTATCATTTCTCCACCTATCAATAGTTTATTGAAATCGATAGCATCAAGGATTGTGAAATCACACCTTATAAAGGGAGAATCTATTGATTCTGTGTAAGCAAAATCAATTACAATATCTCGTATGTCGTACTTATCTCCTTCGATGGTTACTAACTCCATCTTTTTAAGTTGATATAGTCGGGATTTTCTATCTGCCATTACATTAAGTCTGCCATGTCTCCATTAAATTCAGAAACTAATCCAAATCTAGTTATTAGATATGGGTCAGCATCACGCTCTTCATTAGTTACGATAGGAACATCAAATGAGCTTCCACCTCCACCGCCTGTAACTATCGGGTCAGCAGTTTGAGGAGGTGCTTGAATTACTTTAGACTCAGCTGCTTTCATTTTCTTATCAACCATATTGAGTTTTGCTTGGTTTATTAAACTACCTACATTTTCTTTTATTCCTATTGCTTTATTATATAAGAATTTTGCTGCTTTTTTCTGAGTTTCAAATCCACCCGCAAATGTCATACCCTTAATCAACTCTAAATTTCTCATCATCCTTCTTTCTCTAGTTGCTTTTGCTGCATCACTAGACGCTAGGATTCTATCAAGTTTTCTTGAGTCTATATTAATAGGTTTCTTATTAATAATATCATCTATTGTTGCACCATCTGGTAACTGGTTTTCTATCTGTTTCCTATGTAAGTAAAGATGATTGACGTCAATAGCATACTGCACTTTTTCTTTGCTCTTTGATGATACACCGTCCTCACCCATTTTTACTGTAATGTCTGTGTGTCCACCAACTAACTGGTCTGGCTCTACCATACCACCATCTGCTTTCTTCGGTAATGTATATCCACCCGCCATTGCTTCACGAAATCTTCGTGATGTTAGTCCACTATCTTTTTTAGTTGCAGGAGTGTTAAATGGCACGACAAATGCACCACCTGATGACATCTTTGCACCAACCCACTCAGTGCCATGACCAATGAATGCTGTTGTCTTACCATCTAATGATACAGGATATCCAGACATAGGACCATTTATCCATCCACCTTTTGCTTTACCTGTAAATTCACGACTTGCTGAAGTCTGAATTCCATCACCATATTCTAGAGTAGCATTATATGCTTTTTCAAGTTTTAGAAGTTTCTTATCATATTGGGATGGGTCAAACGTACCACCTCGTGCTTCTGTTATCCTTTTATCATTCCTTTTTTTCTTTTCTATTAACGCTATCTGACTCTCATAATTATGCTGATTAGCTGCTACAATGTCAATACCTTTACCTTGAGTGCCATCAACAACTTCCTGTAATCCTGTTTCTGGGTTTCCTTTTCTCGTGTATGACATCGAATCACTAATTGATGGTTTCGTTGTTTTTGTTGTTTCTTCTTTTTGTTTATTGGGTGAAAAGAATTTCAATACTGCTGTCAGTGCTTTTAAACCTAAGAATAAAGGTGAGAATAATGTATTAACACCAATTCCTATGATTTTAGTAATCATTGGCATATGTGGCTCAATGAAATCTAAGATTCCATTCATAGCACCACCAAGTGCTTCAAAGAATCCAGCTAGACTATCTTTTATAGGAGCCATTATATCATTAAATGCCTTACCTATCATATTAAAATATCTTCCTATAGGCTCAGTCAGAGGTTTTAACATCTTACCAATACCTCCACCTACCTTTCCACCAAGAGCACCTCCTGCTGCTCCCAGTAACATTCCTCCTACAGGACCACCAATAGCATTACCTAACATAGCACCACCAGTTGCTCCGAGTCCTGCACCTGTTGTTGCTCCTAGTGTTTCTGGGTCTAAACCTTCACCAGACATCATTGACCCTATGATTCCTACACCTAAACCAAGCCCTGCACCAAGTCCTAACTTTGCAAACTTATTACGATGAAACATACGCAACATGTCCATCTTCTTGCCTGCCTTAAACATTCCAGATATTGATTTACCTAAAGCTCCTATTACCCATGCAAAAGCACGGACTGTGCCTACTGGATTCTTAAGGAATGCTAATGATACAAATAATGGTGCTGCTGATGCAAGAAATTGTAGTGACCCAATTAATCCTTTCAGACTAACAGGATTCTCTAAAAACTTAATCAATCCATCCATTGCAGACCCTGCTAGGAATGATGACATCTGTAACAGGAATTTACCAACGCTGTTTAAAGTTTTAGCGAGTCTTTGTATAGAGTCTGGATTCTTAGCTAACCAAGTTAACGCAGCAAATCCTGCTGTTGCTTTGAATAAAAATCCTGAGAATCTTACTAGACCTGAGAATAATCCACCAAATGATTTTTTAGTATTCTCTCCAAATTGTTTTCTTATCTTTTTAAATAAGGATGGTTGTCCTATCTCTGAAGCATTCTCTGCTTCATTTCTTTTCTCTAACTGACGTCTCCTTTGCTCATCCTTTATCTTAGTCTTTTCTCTCGTTTTATCGTCTACAATTCCTTTCTCTTGAATTTTTATAAGTTTGTCTGCACTCTTTATTTGCTTAGCAACTGACAATCTCATAGATGATGTCATACTCTGCACACCTAGAGCAATACCATTGACAGATGCACCTAAAGAGTTTATACCACTTATAACAGCAGACATTCCCTTCCCGAAGTCTTCCTTCATGAATGCCAACTCTTTTGTAGTTGACATGCCCTTATATTTCTCACCACTCTTCATCCCCTTATAAGACACCATCTTATAAAGGGTTGCTTTAGATACTTTTGTAGTGGGTTTGTCTGCCATTTACGTAAACTCTGTTAGCATAGGACCTTTACCATTCTTGTATACAATGTTAGGTACTGCTCCACCTACGTTATTTATGACTGGTTGGGTAATAGTTTGAGTAAGTACTACCACATCACGAGCCATCTCTTCATCTGCATCCCTTTGTGCCTTTTGTTGGAATGTAGTATCAGTTAGATTCATCTGTGTATCTTTTGCATCAGTTGGTTTGATACCAGATAAGTCCTTAATTTTATTAGAAACTTTATCCTTAAAATTTACAAAACCATTGAAAACTGTCATTGCAGCTTTATCTGATAACGATAAATCGTTTTCTTCATATTTTGGTTTAGTAATTTCCTTTATACCTCTAGGTGCTTTCCACATCCATATATCATTCTCTGGTGACTGGTCTTGGAATACATCTTTCTTCATGAGATATGATTTACCCACACCTTCAGTCTTACTGTCCTGTGAATTTTTCTTTATCCAGTTACCACCTTTACCTAACTGTCCAAATGGGTCATGCACTATCCATCCAAGAGGTGAATATCCTGTCAACATAGCCCAATGACCACTACCTGTATACTTCATTCCAAGAGGTACTGGATATCCATCATCTATTTCTTTTTTCAAGTTATCATATCCCTGCACACCAGTCTGTAACTTACTTTCTATGCCATAATCTTTTAACGCTTTTTGTTGTGCAGACGCACTTGTAGATGACCCATACTTACTCCTTGTCTTATTATATTCTTTTGTAGATACATTATTACTTGTTAAGTAACTTGTCCACATTGCCATGACAGTAGAATAGCACTGCGTATCACCTTTACGACCAAGTGGGTCGTCATCATTTGCTCTCTGGTTGTAGTATGGGACTTTTAATATCTTTCCACCCTCTGCCATTTCCTGCTTTCTTTGAGCTGGATTATGTCCTGCAATACTAATCATTGTATCCATTAAGGATAGTAAACCACCCCCTGCCATTTCTGGTGGTTTTTCCTCTTTATCCTTACCAGTAAACACTCCAGCTGGATCCCACCATGCTTTCTTCTTCTTGCCATCCTTATTCTCAGGATTCATATTATCCAAATCAAAGGCATTAAGTGTTAAAGCATCAAGAAATCCTGCTGCCATACTCTTGGGATCCATCAATCGTTTAGCATTGTCAATAACAAATTTTACTGTTTCACCTATCGCTTTGAATCCCATGCTGAGGACAAATCCAGTGAAATCTCTTAATGGTTTTGTATGTTTAAATAACAGACTACCAAGACTACCTAGAATATTAAACACTTCACCAAGTACAGGTCCTAGATTATCAATAAAAGGTTTATATAATGCTTTCGCCATTTCAAAATACATACCAAATGCTCTTTTTATAGGCTCAAATATAGGTTGTGCTAACTTACCAAATGATTTTCCAACCCATTCACCTAAGAAACCACCGATAGCACTACCAATCATAGGTGCAAAAGGTCCTAAGAAAGGTGCAACTGCTGTTAATGCTGCAGCACCCGCTATACCTCCAACTGCCTGTCCTACACCCGCACCTATCGCAGACCCTGCTTCTTCACCTTGAGAAAGACCAGTAGCAATTCGTAATCCTCCACCAAGTACACTAAGAGCACCAGTTACTTTTGCAGGATTTCCTTTGACAAACTTGCCAATACCCTTAGTCATCTTACCTCGACCAATCCTAGCTCTCTGTTGCAGTTTTGATAACGGTCCTTTCTGTCCTTTATATTGTGCTTGAAATCTCTTATCAAATTGATTCCGATATAAATCGGACTTCATTCCTTTTCCTGCTTTGGAAGCACGTTTAGAGTCAGCTCTCTGAGCCGACTTCTGCATTGCCTTATATTCTTCTTTTGAGTATATAACTCCTGTCTTCTTATCTCTGTAACCACCAAGTCTTGCCTTCTGACTTGCTTTGATTTCCTCTGTGGTCATTGCAGTCCTATCCATCATATTATTGATACCTTTCATATCAGATATCAATTTCCATGGCATAACAAGATACTGTGCAGTCCTTAGTGCAGCGATACCACCAATTATCTGGAATACACCAAGAAATTTACGCATTCCTCTCTCAACAGCACCCTTGTCACTATAATCACCAAATACATTGGTAAGACCACTTAATACACCACCTACCCCAAGTTTTACAATATTAAATCCAAACTTACCTATAGCGAACACAAATCTTCCTAGTTTTGCAATCTGCTCAGGATTCTTTCCTATAAAATCTAATGCCCCAAATATAACAAACCACTTTATTATACTACCAATGGTTTTGTCCATGAAACCAAATAGTTTCTTTACTGGTTTGCCAATTCTACCTATTAACTTATCTGTTTTTGTCTTTGCATCCTTTACACCATCTTCTGCTGAGTCTTCTGCCTTCTGCCTTCTTCTAACACCAAACATTCTACGAAGACGTTTCTTATATGCCTCATAAAACTGATTCTTCTGTTTGGTCTCCTTCTTTACTATCTGTATCTGAGACAGTGTTTTATCTGATAAGTAATCAGCTTGGAATTTTAACATATTCCTTTGCTGATTTACATTTGACCCAATACCATCAGTAACAACACCTGTACGATTGATGCCCTTTCTAAGTTCATTAAAAGCAACCCCTATACCAGTTTTAGAGGAAAACTTATTAATAGTAACAAACTTCTTAAGTCTCATAAGGACATACGATTGTTTTCTGCTTTTTGTCTTGCTTCTTCATCTTTAATGAATTGCAGAAGTAAACTCACATAAACATCACGTTCCCATGGCATCATGTTCTCTAGCTCAGTGAGACTATACTTATGATGCTGCATCAATGCGAAATTAGTCTTGTAGTAATTCTCAAGACTGTCGTGCATTAATGCTACTCGAAAAAAGACGCTAACCCTTCTAACACTACTTCACTTTTGACTTTAGTCTTTGGATTATATACTTCAATGGTATGAGATAGTTTTGGCATGGTTTCAAAGAAACCTTGCACTTTAGCAAACTGCTCAGAATTCATGTTTTCTAGAAAATCTAGTGCTTCTTTGTGAGAAAATGAGTCATAAACCTCTTCATCATCATATACTTGGTCAATACATGATGCTGCCATTTCAAAAATGTCTTCAACAGATGGGTTTTCACTCATATTCTGTTGAATAAACGCATCCAGTGAAGGATACTTCATAACAATACCAAGTTTATCATCTAATTTGATTTTCTTGTCATGACCATCAGGAATTGAGACTTCAACTTCTTCTAGAGGGATTTCAACTGTTATCTGTGTTTCGTCATCATCAGGTGCAGTGATTTTAAATTCACTCAATTCACCAACTGCTTTTGCTCTGATACGGAGGAAAATGTATTCAATCTCAAAAGTAGCAAGTTTATCAACATTACTCTTTAGATTTGTGCAGTTTTTGATAATAGTTTTAACCGCTTTGACCATTTGCTTGTTGTCTTGCGACTCCATTGCTAGGTAAAGTAGTTTTTCCTCTTTCACAAGGAAAGGTCGGTATGTAACGTTTGTGCCTGTGACAGGCAACTTCATCTCATACTCAGGTATCGATAGTTTAGGTAAAGGCATAATTAATCATAACTATAATTTTATTTAGACACCCACTTGGGCGGAATCTTTCTGCTCTAAGACAAATCCTAGTTTTCCTGCAATATCATCCGTATTACTTACTGTTATATCGTTAAGTGTTTTTCCAAATTGTACAGTACGATTACCAACTTTGTCAAATCTATACCTTTCAAAGAAGAAGTTAACTTTAAGTAAGACTAAATCTGCAGGTCCGTT
>OCZA010000293.1_pt1 | contig 17917 bp, 22 predicted proteins | sample 1539021 | NCBI WGS metagenome assembly OCZA01 (sample SAMEA2619376, study PRJEB22493) | marine metagenome | biome: marine biome (ENVO:00000447); feature: surface water layer (ENVO:00002042); material: "saline water (ENVO:00002010), including plankton (ENVO:xxxxxxxx)" | depth 5 m | reverse complement strand
GCAATACTATCTTCATAACTTCTTGCATAGCCAACCTGACTTTAATTTTCATAATGAAGAGGTTCAAGATTTCTTACTAGGAGAAGTTGAATTTTGGCTCAAAAAAGGGGTAGATGGTTTTAGGCTAGATACAGTCAATTATTACTTTCATGATCAGGAATTGAGGGATAATCCAAAAAGTCCAATACCTTTCAAGAAGCCTCCAATAAATCCTTACTATATGCAAAATCAATTGTTTGCTATTAATCAAGATGAGAACTTAGTATTTTTAAATAAATTTAGAAATTTATTAAATTGTTACCCAGAAACAACTTCAATTGGTGAAATTGGGGATTCACATAGAGCGATTAAATTAATGAAGGAATATACCAAAGGTTCAAGGATTCATATGGCCTATAGTTTTAAGCTTCTTGGTAAAGAATTTTCAGCTCCTTTTTTTAGAGAAACCATCAAGGAATTTTATAATGAGGGTAATGATAGCTGGCCTTGTTGGAGTTTTTCAAATCATGACGTCACAAGACATCTTTCAAGATGGGATAAAAATGAAAGTGATAGTTTTGCAAAATTAAGTTGTGCCCTACTCCTTTCACTACCGGGTACTCCATGTTTATATCAGGGTGAGGAAATTGGTCAGGTAGAGACAGAACTAGAATTTGATGAATTAACTGATCCTCCAGGCATCAGATTTTGGCCGAAAAATAAAGGAAGAGATGGCTGCAGAACACCTATGACTTGGGACCATCAAAAGATCAATGCCGGTTTTAGTAGTAAAACTCCATGGTTACCGGTGAAGGAGAAACAGATCAATAGATCAGTAAGCCTTCAAGAAGATGAACCGAATTCGATCTTAAATTTTTATAAACAATTTATTCTTTTCCGAAAGTCCAATCCAGCTTTATCAGCAGGAAAGCATATTTTCTTGAATGAACACGAGGATTTACTAGTATTCAATAGAGAGATTCAACATCTAAAAACACTTTGTATATTTAATTTGAGTGAGAATGCTTACGTCATTGATATAGGTGGTCTAAGTATGGATAGTAATATTTCATCGAATATAAATATCAAAGATGATCAAATAGAGATTAATGAATATGGTTTAATTATAATTTCAGATATACAGAACAATATAGATGACTTAGATAATATTTTAGAATTTAAGAAAATTCTATAACTTATTGTTTTTAAATAAAAAAAGGGAAGAAATGAATATAAAGGGAACATGTGAAGATAAATTTTTAAAAGTAAAAGAATTGTTTGATGAATTGCATGATACGGATAGAGAAATAGGATCTTCTTTTGCAGTTTATAAAGATGGAGAGCCAATAGTTGATATATGGGGAGGTTTCTCAAGCAAAGAGAAAACAAAGGAATGGGAACAAAATACCTTAGCTAACGTATGGTCAACCACCAAAGGTGTAGCTGCCATAACGCTAGCTCATGCGTATGAAAATGATTTAATAGATTACGAAGAGAAAGTATGTGAATACTGGCCTGAGTTTGGTTGCAACGGAAAGGAGGAAATTACTGTAGGTATGCTTCTATCCCATCAAGCCGGTATTTGTGGTTCCATGGCAACAAAAGCCGAAGACTATTACGACCAAAAAATAATGGCTAATGAACTTGCTCTAATGAAACCAATTTGGGAACCAGGAACAGCTTCAGGATATCATTCCATGACTTACGGATGGCTAACCTCTGAATTAATTTTAAGAGTCTCTGGAAAATCTTTAGGTAATTATTTTAGAAGTGAGATAGGTGATCCAAACAATATAGATTTTTATATCGGTCTACCTGAAGCAGAGGAATATAGAGTTGCTGAAATGGTTCCATTCGCAAAGGAGAGTAATGAAGCAAATAATCATCCGAATGAAGCTCAAATTGCATCTGGAAGAGGTCCTAACCTGCTTAAACATCAAAATACAAGAGAATGGAGATCTGCGGAAATACCATCGGCCAATGGTCAGGGTTGCGCTTCGGGTATTGCTAAACTTTATAGCCTAGTTGTTACTGATGAAGAATCAAAAAAAATTCTTAAAGATTCAACAATTGATACCATGACAAAGGAAAGAATAACCAATAGAGATTTAGTTTTAGATGTTGTTACAAGATGGGGTTCAGGATTTATTATGAATATGCATAAAGTAATATACGGTCCAGAGGAAAGCTCTTTTGGCCATTCCGGATGGGGGGGTTCGTGTGGATTTGGAGATCCTATTAACAAAATTGGTATTTCTTATGTCATGAATAACATGAAAAATAATTTTGCAGCCGATGGAAGATCATTAGAACTCATAAACGAAACATATAAATGTTTAAAGGGAGAAAATTAGTATGGCCCGATTAGAAAATAAAGTAGCACTTATTACAGGTGGAACCAGTGGTATTGGAGCAGAGACAGCTAGATTATTTATTAAAGAAGGTGCACAAGTTGTTATTTCAGGCAGGTCTGAAGAAAAAGGATCTAAATTAGCAGAAGAATTGGGTGAAAATGCCTCTTATTGCTTATCAGACATAACAAAAGAAGAGGATATAAAAAAGGCAATTTCTTTTACAACTGATAAATTAGGCCAGTTGGATATTCTTTTTAATAATGCTGGTGGGCCTGTTGGGGCTGGCCTTGAGAATGTGACTCAAAAGGATATTGATTATGGGGTTCATTTACTTTTGGCTAGTGTCATTCTTGGTACCAGATATGCCATTGGTCCCATGAGAGAAAATGGTGGAGGTTGCATTATCAATAATTCAAGTATTGCAGGAATTAGATATAGACAAGGGGATCCGCTATATTCTGCTTTAAAAGCAGGTGTTACTCATTTCACAAAAATGTCTGGAGTCGAACTTGGGAAAGATAATATAAGAGTAAATGCGATATCACCTGGAGCTATTGCGACTCCAATATTCTGGGGAGGCTCAGGAGTATCTAATACACTCAGCGCTGAAGAGAATGAAAGAAAATTAAAAAAACTCGAAGGCAACCTTGCTCAAGCAGTACCATTGAAAAGATCAGGTCTAGCATCAGATATAGCGGAAGCTGCACTCTATTTGGCTAGTGATGCAGGAAGTTTCGTTAGTTGCCAAGATATCGTAGTTGATGGCGGTAGAACAGCTATGTTCAATGAGAATTCTTAATTTAAAAAAAAGTGGACCCAAAATAAAGACTATATCCTGGGAAGGGATGGGTGAAATCTAGAAAATGAGCCCACTCAAGTTACATCCATGTAACAAGGTTAATTTATAGAAAATTAGCGCATCTACAAGATTTATAGAGACTAAAAGTTACAACTAATTACTTAGCTTTTATTTTTATTTTTGTTTTTATCTATAGCAATTACATTCGGAAGCTGTTCTTGACCAAAAACAGCTTTAGCTGTTCCAGCTAAAAGAGAAATGAAGCTGTTTATTGAATCAAACCACTCTTTCTTCATTCCTGCATTAGCAAGCTCTTTATTGATAGTTGCAGTAGAGCCTTGGCTGATAAATGATGCCGACTCCCACATGCGATTCCGTCTCATCATGAAACAATAATCTGTAACTTCTTGTAAGATAGAGTCATCGAAAGAATACATGGTTACCCTTCGGTCCTTTTCAGATTTAAATGCCTGTATATAACCTAGATTTAAACCTTCTCTTATTGTCGCTTTGATAGAGTCTATTTTTAATCTTTGAGATCCAATCTTTTCCGTTCTAGTTAAGTCTGTATAACTTACCATTTCGCCATTTCCGTACTTCCAAAGGAAGGTATGAAAAATAGAATATCTTGTTGAATTGCCCAGAAACCAGACATACCAATCTTTTGAAACATAATAATGTTGGCCGCCTGAAAAATAATGCATAGCCTCTCCTCGCATTACTGACCTCATATCTGAATTTGACCAATCTCTTTTTATTTTCATAAAATACCACCCCAGTGTGTTACTTAACTATAACACTTAAAATTAGATTTTTTCAAATATTATTAAAAGTATTCTCTATGATATGATCTTAAGAAAAAGGGGTACCTATGAATGCATATAGGCTTTTATTTTTCCTAACACTTCTCAATCTTCTCAATTTTGTAGATCGCCAACTTATTGCTAGCTTTGCTAATTTTATTGTCCCTGACTTAGGTCTCACGGACACACAATATGGATTCTTAACAACCGTTCCTTTTATTGTTTTTTATTCTATTGCAGGTCTGTTTATGGGCGTTCTTGCAGATATGGTGAATAGACCAAAACTCATAGCATTTGGTGTAGTTTTATGGAGTATTTTTACTGCTCTCACAGGTGCAGCTAAAGGTTTCATATCAATGGCCCTTCCAAGAATGTTTATTGGTGTGGGTGAGTCAATTCTAACTCCAACATCTATGTCTCTTCTATCAGACTCATTTCCATCGAAAAAAATGGGTTTTGCAGCGGGGTTTTATTATATGGGTGTCCCTATTGGTGTGGGTGTCAGTCTTTTAATTGCAGGTTATTTAGGTGAATCATTAGGGTGGAGGAATTGCTTCTATTTATTGGGCGCAATTGGACTCGTTTTGGGTCTTTGTGCCCTTCTTTTCAAAGATAGAAAAAGAAAAAGTAATGTTTCAGGTGATATGAATCAAACCTTATCCAAAGAAAGTACCATTAATATAATAAGAACATTAGTAAAAGCTCTTAAAACTTCATCTGCATTAAGATTCACAATAATTGCAGGTGTTTTTTATCATATAGTTCTTGGTGCCTCTGGTTTTGAACAACTTTGGTTAGTGCAAGAAAGAGGATTTGAAAGATCCGAAATAGCTCAGCTTGTTGGCTGGATAGGAGTATTCGCTGGTCTTTCAGGGAACTTAATAGGTGGATTGTTAAGCGATTGGTGGCAAGAAAATACTAATCAAGGACGGCCTATGTTTTTATTCTGGCTTGCACTTCTGACATTACCTATTGGAATTTTTTATAGATTTGAAGAACCAGGCACATTGGTTTTCTGGATTGGAATCATCATAGGATATTTTCAATTAGGTTGCTTCTTTGGTCCAACTTTTTCTACCGTTCAAGAGTTAGTGCCTGAAAACATAAAAGCAACAGTAGTTTCATTTTATATACTTACTCTAAATCTAATAGGGTTAACTATCGGATCCTTGGGAGGAGGTTTTTGTGCAGATTTACTGAGGTCTTCAGGCTATTCAGAGCCCTACACTATAATGTTGGTGATCTTTTCAATAATTAGTATAGTTTCTATACCTTGTTACTATTTAGCTGGAATAAAGTACAAAGAAGATAAATTGATCTTAGAAGAAACATTTAAAAAGGAAAGTTAATATGATAAATGATGATTTATATCTAGAACAGATACTGGTCGGTCCAATGGAAAATTTTATTTATTTGATTGGATCAAAAAGAACAAGAGAAGTTGCGTTGATAGATCCTGCATGGGATGTTGAGGGTTTACTGAATCATATTCACGCTAGAGATCTGAAGCTTTCATGTGTTTTGGTGACGCATTACCATCCTGATCATGTCGGTGGTGGTATGGGAGGACACTCCATTGAGGGTCTCGCAGAGTTATTAGAGAAGGAATCTGTTAAAACCTTTGTGAATAAGCATGAGGCTGAGGGTTTAAAAAAAGTAACTGGATTATCCGACATCGATATGAACGAAGTAGATTCTGGCGATCATTTAAAGATTGGAGATAATGATATAGAGTTTCTTCACACACCAGGGCATACTCCAGGTTCTCAATGTTTTAAGGTAAATAATAATCTTATTTCTGGAGATACCCTTTTCGTTCAAGGTTGTGGAAGAGTTGATTTGCCGGGCTCTAATTCAGAAGATATGTTTCATAGTCTCAGAAAGCTTTCGGATCTTCCAGATGATACTATTATTTATCCCGGTCATAATTACGGCCCCAAAGAGTCTGAAACTTTAGAAAAAGTAAAAGAAATAAATAGTTATCTTAGGATCGAAGAACTAGAACTGTGGAAACAGATAATGTAATTCCAAATTTTAAGGTTTATTTAATGAAATTTTTTTTAATCTTGTTAAAGTTATATTCATTAAATTAATAAGCAATCATAAACAATCTAAAAGGCAAAAAATTGAATAAATTAATAGTTGAGATAAGTAGAATCAACTCTCTTATCCACGCACTTAGTAGTTTTGGACTCTCTATTCTCTACACAGTTGGTCACGTTATCATAGCTTGGGCTTGTGCAACTTTAATATTCAATGCTAGCTTTCTTATTGCTTCTGCTGACGCAATTTTAGAACCAATCATCAATGGATTTTGGTTCTATTTACTTCATAAATATGCTCACAAAAAACTTAAGACGGGTACACTGGCTGTTATATATACTGCAGGACATTTTCTTATTGCAACATCTTGGAGTTTCTTCTTACTTGGTTTTGCACTAGATAAAGCAATTCTGGATGCCATTGTAGAGCCTACGCTCAATGGATTTTGGTTCTACTCTTTAGTATATATTTGGAATAGTCAGCCTAAGCAGGTAACTAATTAAGACAAGATAAATTAATAAAATCCTTATAGAGCTTCGTAGTCTGGTATTACTTTCATAACATAAACGGCTTTGTCAAATTTGGTGTGAGCCTCAGATATTGCATCTTGTGCGGCTTTCATTGTGTAGGCATATTCTCCTTGAATAACTGTACTAGTTGGAAAAGTTTTCACCTTGATTTCCGGGAAGGTATTTATTATTTTGATAAATCCATTTATTGGTTCAATAAATTCATCCTTATTGGGATACATACTTATATCTATTGTTACTATCATCTAATAAAAACTTCTTTTAATTGGAGCGGGTAGTCGGAATCGAACCGACATCATCAGCTTGGAAGGCTGAGGTAATAAGCCATTATACGATACCCGCAAAAGGGCTTTGCATTATACATAAAATCTGTAAATGTATTATAAATATGAACCTGCTACTTTTACTGATAACCTGAACAATTAACTTTCTTCAGCATCATACATTTTACCTGCAGTACACTTAGAAACTGCATCAAATTGCTCGTCAATATCTTGGATAGTACCATTTTTAATTTCATATCTAATTTGTCCCCAATGAATGGAATCTTCGTAAGTATCTATATACATAAAACCTTCCATATTATCTGATAATACTGCCTCCAAAACTTGACTGCTTACCTGTTTATCATTGAGTTTATTTACACTTTCAACCCAAGCTGAATTGATTCTTTTCACGTCTTCCATTGTTCCATTCTCAATTAATTCACATTCAAGAATCACTAAAGTAGATGAAAAGGTTGTTAGTGGTAATAATAAAACTAGAATTGCTAATATTTTTTTCATAAATTTTCTCCTCGAACCACCTTACTCTTTTGTTGCTACGTGTAAAGAAGACTTTTAAAAAACTACATGAAGGTACCATTGTCTGTTATCTTATAATCACAAAAAAATTGGAGTTTTTATGAAATCACTTAAATATTATGTTGCAGTTTTATGCATAGGTTTTCTTTCAACAACATATTCTGCTGGTTATGCTGATGCTTATTTTTATAAAGCCAAACCAGGTAAATTAGCTGAAGCTGCAGAATTGATGAGAGAAGGAAGAGACATTGGTCTTGCAAATGACCAACTGGTAATTGTGCATCAACAAAATATCGGTAGAGGAGCAGAAAAAATGTTCTTATGGGTTGACTTCTTCAATACATATGAAGATAGAGCAAAAGCATATACTGCAGAAGCTTGGACGCCCTATCTCGAGAAATTTAATAGCCAAGAGATTCTTGAACCCGTAAGAAGCTATCAGATGACTTCTTTAGATGATATAGATCCAGGAGATTACATAGTTCAGGTTTGGATATGGGATCCAAAGAAAGGAAAAACAGCTGAAACGTTAGAAGCCCTAGAAGAAGCAAAAATTATATTTGAAAAACACGGTTTTCTTATAGATCTTTGGCAGCATGGTTTGGGTAGTAAAAATTATTATCAATTTGTAATGTTATCAACTTCAGAAGAAGACCAAGCAAAATCTCTTACATCTTTAGAAGGTGATGCCGAATGGCGAGAGAAACAATTGGAGTGGTTTGATGAAGAGAAATACGGAAAATTAGTTGAAAGCTATCAAGTTACTAGCCTTAATTAAATAAATCATGACATTATCAAAACAAATCAAGTCTAAAATCTCTAAGGAAGGTTTACTAACTATATCTTTAGATGAAGTGGAGGTTCCTGAACCTGGTGATGATCAAGTTCTGATTAAAATTCAAGCAACACCAATAAATCCATCGGATCTGGGGCTCTTGGTTGGACCTGCAGATATTTCTTCACTAAAAGAAATTAAAAAAGGTTCAGTGGTAGAAATGAAAGTTCCAGATGGGTTAATTAGATCTGTTGCAGCAAGATTTGATCAAGACTTGCCTGTCGGTAATGAAGGTGCTGGAATAGTCGAATCTGCAGGGAAAGGGGCAGAACATTTGATAGGCAAAACTGTAGGTCTAGCTGGGGGTGCAATGTATTCTGAATACAGATGTGTTCCGGCATCAAGTTGTCTAGAGATGAATGAAGGGACTACACCTGAACAAGCTGCATCTTGTTTTGTTAATCCATTAACTGCTCTTGGGATGGTAGAGACTATGAGGATGGAAAATCATACGGGCCTTGTTCATACAGCAGCAGCATCTAATTTAGGACAAATGCTAATCAAAATTTGCTTATCGGAAAATATTCCCTTAGTAAATATAGTTAGAAAGGAGGAGCATGTAGAAATGCTTAAATCCCTTGGGGCAAAATATGTCTGCAATTCAAGTTTGGACAGTTTTATGGATGATCTTGTGGAGGCTCTAGTTCAATCAAGGTCTACTTTAGGCTTTGATGCAACTGGAGGAGGAAAACTATCTAGTCAAATATTAACTGCGATGGAAGTTGCTGCAAATAAAACTGCAACTGAATATAGCAGATACGGATCAGATCAATTTAAACAGGTTTACATCTATGGTGGACTCGACAGAAACCCGACTACGCTTACTCGTTCTTTTGGATTTTCTTGGGGATTAGGTGGTTGGTTACTCACTCCTTTCATAGGAAGAGTGGGGCCAGAAAAGTTTAGTGAATTACGCAAAAAGGTCGCTGATGAAATTCATACTACTTTTGAAAGTAAATACTCCAATATTATTTCTTTAGAAGAAGCATTAAGTAGTGAAAGTATTCTTTCTTATACCAAACAAGCTACCGGAGAAAAATATCTTATAAAACCTAATCTATAGTTAATGCAGAAAGACTTAACGCAAGATAAATTAGATTGGATATTTAAAAATATCAAAAAAGATAGTAACGAAAATGAACTATTAGAAGCTCTTCTAGTGGAAGGTTTTAACATCTCTCAGTGCAAAATAGCTCTAGGATTAGATCTTGGTATAGAGGATTTGGTTCAAGCAAAGGAAGTGCCTTTAATTCAACACAACTATTCCTCAAATAAAAATATTTCAGTTAGTAATATTAAGAATGTACCCGCGGAGATTTACGAGGTTGAAAACTTTCTTTCAAAAAAAGATTGCCAGAGTTTAATTGACGAAATTATAAGTCAGCTTAGACCCTCAACAATTGCAAGTTCTGGAGAATATGATCCAACTTTTAGAACAAGTAGTACCTGTGATTTAGGGTATAAAAATACTTCCTTTATAGATGCTATCGATAAAAAAATATGCGATTTTATTGGCATAGATATTTCCTATGGTGAAGTGCTACAAGGTCAACATTATCTTGAGGGTCAAGAATTCAAAGAACATACCGACTACTTCGATGCAGAACAATTAATAGATCATGATAAAGGTAGAGGTCAAAGAACATATACATTTATGATCTATTTAAATAATGTTCTTGAAGGTGGTGAGACAGAATTCCCTAAATTAAATAGAATCTTTTCCCCTCAAGCAGGAAAGGCGCTCATATGGAATAATCTAAACGAGGATAGTACGCTTAACGGAAATACCACACATCAAGCACATCCTGTTCAAAAAGGTAACAAAACTATAGTTACAAAGTGGTTTCGAGAAAAATTCAAAAATTAAATCTTTTGTCATTTCTAAGAGTATCGATTATTTTCTCAAGCTTCGTAAAATTGTTAAAAGAATAAAATATACATTTGTTAATGACCAAAATAAAAAAGCTATTCTTAGGACTGTTTCATCCAAGTAGTTAAAATACAACAAAAGCACCGTTGTAATCATCCACAACATCAAAATAGATAAAGTAGATTTTCTAAACTGTTTTACTCTAAAAGGATGTACGTACTTTAAAGGTATAAAGGTAAGAAAGGACAAGGCAAAGATAACCAAAAGATTGGTAAAAGGATCCGTATCTAATATATAAAAGTAGAGAATTACAACATTCCAGAGTGCAGGAAAGCCGGAGAAATAGAGATCAGAAGTTTTTATACTGTTATTTGCAAATGTATAACATGAAACTATAAGAATAGTAGCTACTGATATTAAAGCCATTCCTTCAGGCACTAAATCAAGCCAATAAATTACAAAAGCAGGTAGAAAAACATAATTTAGATAGTCGATGATATTATCTAAATTTTCACCATTTATGTTTGGTGTATATTTTTTTACATCAACCCTTCTGGCTAGAGACCCATCTACTCCATCTATAAAGAGTGCTATTGCAAGATAGAAAAAAACTAATGGTAAATTTCTTTCTATTGATGCAATCAGAGCTAAAAAGCTAAAGAAAACACCAGATACGGTAAAAAGATGTACTCCGTATGAAAGAAAGACTCTCAAAATTACTCTGACTTTAATTTATCTAGCATTTTGCCCATCATTGCATGTAGCGTATTCACTGCCTGAAGAGGTCTCACTATTACTTTAAATTCAATAATTTTATTATCCTGATCCCATGTAATAAGGTCAATGCCATTAACGTATATCCCATTCATTTCAGTTTCGAATTCTAAACATGCAGAATTACCGCTAATAATTTCTTTCACATACTTGAACTTAGAGTTCTTTTTATCTGGATCTTTATTTGTTTTTTCAGAACTAAATACGCCTGAAGCAGCAGACAAATATAACTTCGTGATTTCTTTTCCTCTTTGGGGTGTAAATACTACTGGTGAATAAAATATAACATCTTCGTGAAGAAGCTCATCTAGTTTATGTTCTGCTCCCGAACCGCCGCTTTTCATTACATCATGCCATTTATCTACTGCATTCATTTTTATATCCTTATTCAATGTTTTTTGGCGGGGCTGGCAGGATTCGAACCTGCTACCTTCTAGTTCGTAGCCAGACACTCTATCCAAATGAGCTACAGCCCCTAGAATAGATTATAACTCCTATTCAGATAACTTCATTCGCTATCTAATCTTCACTTGAGATACGATTGTATACTTCTTCTCGATGAATTTTGACATCATCCGGAGCAGTAATACCTATCCTTACCTGCCCTCCTCTGATATCTAAAACCGTTATTTTGATATCATCGCCAATGTACATTGACTCTTCAGCCTTCCTGCTTAGTACTAACATAAACCCTCCCCAGTAATCTATGTATCTATAGGAACCTTATCAGTTATGTATGATAAGAAAAAGGTTTTTTAAGCGTTTTTTAGTACTTTTTCGAGTTGATCTAGAGATGAAAGCATACCTTGTCTTATAGCATCAGAAAATTCTGGAGGATCAATTTCGGTAGTCCATTCAAAAATTGTATTACCTTCCATTTCTGATAATTTAATTTTTGCTAGATGATGTTGAATGGGAATCACGGTCTCTATTGCAGAATACGAAAGCTCCATATTCTCATCATTACATTCTATTATTTCTTCAACTAGTCTGCCCATACCTGTCATCTTGAAGATCCTCTTATTGCCGTCAAGTTCAATACTTTCAACTCCCGGCACCCAGTCACTTCTAGAGATGTTACTGACAATATTCCAAATACTTTCTGGGGGAACTTCAAACTCCCTTTTCTCTTTAATCTTATTCATAGATTTCTTACTTTTTTTATTCGAATTTTATTTTTTTCACCTTTTATCTTTAAAAACATAGATCCAAACAAACCAGTTTCAAGAACAACTTTATCACCCGGTGTAGGAATATCTTTTTTTCTAATGGTTTCTATATTTTTCCAGACAGACTTATCATTCAACTCAAATAAATAATCCCTTCCAGACAATCTCACTCCTACCAGGACGAGATTATCATTTATGACAGATCTTGGCGCTTTAACTATTACTTTATCATCTTGTCCATCACCATCTTCGATCTTCTCTTGAAAGATGGCTACATCTTCCTGATCGACAAGAATTAATTTTTTATCAGTATTAAAGAAGCTATCAAAACAAGACAATCTTTCTTTATCGTTTGCTATCAAAGTGCAGTCTTCAATTTTCTTTTCATCTGAAACTAAAAAATTAGATAGATAGAAAACAAATGATATAAGAAAGAATCTTTTCATTAACTATTTTTTGCAGCTTCAGGCGGTTCAATGTCATCAGGAACAAAAAAGTCTGGTGCCAATTCTGAAAAAGGAACTTCAGCATACTGAGAGAAATCAGTCACTCCATTATCAGCAAGCAAATTATCATCAATACAGAAATTCCCTGTAAATTCCTTGGAATCTTTAGTTAATATTACATAAGCTGCATCAGCCATTATCTCTGGAGATCTTGATATATTCATAATACTGTCTCCTCCTAACGCGTTCTTTATAGCTGCAGTCGCAACAGCAGTTCTGGGCCACAGGGCATTTACAGCAACCCCATCTTCTTTAAATTCTTCTGCCATACCAAGAACGCAAAGACTCATTCCAAATTTAGCCATCGTATATGCAACATGCGGACCGAACCATTTTGGATCCATGTCCAAAGGAGGTGACAAATTTAGAATATGAGGATTATCAGACTTTAGCAGATGCGGAAGGCAAACTTTACTGACCAAAAAAGTGCCTCTAGCATTTATTTGATTCATTAAATCATACCTTTTCATGTCAGTTTGAAGGGTGCCAGTCAGTTGAATTGCTGATGCATTGTTTACGCAAATATCAATACCACCGAAATGATCTAAGCCTTTATTTACTGCATCTCTTACATTTTCTTCGTCTCGTATATCGCAAATTACAGGTAAGGCCTGACCGCCCTCTTCAATGATTTCATCTGCAGCGGTATAAATGGTGCCTGGAAGTTTAGGATGAGGTTCAGCTGTTTTTGCAGCTAAAATGATATTCGCTCCATCCTTGGCAGCTCTCTTTGCAATTGCTAGGCCTATGCCCCTGCTGGCCCCTGAAACAAATAAAGTTTTGTTTTTAAGATCGTTCATATTTTTCTCCTTTAACTTGGTGATATTCCTAATTTTTTTTCGCAAAATGAGATGATTTGACCTGCAATATCAATCTCTAGTGTCTTTTCTATACCTTGAATACCTGGTGAACTGTTTACCTCTAGGACCAATGGACCTCTATTACTTCTTAGTATATCAACTCCAGCAACGGAAAGCCCTATTGCCTTGGCAGCTCTAACTGCTATTCCTCTTTCTTTTGGAGATATAGATGTACTGTGAGCCACGCCACCTTGGTGTAGATTAGATCTAAAGTCATTTTCTTTATTGGACCTTAAAACAGATCCAACAACCTTACCATCTATGACTAAACATCTTAAATCTTCTCCTTTTGACTCCTCTATAAACTCTTGCACTAAAAAATTAGCTTGTAATCCTCTAAATGCATTTATGACCGTCTCAGCAGCCTTCTTAGTTTCAGCTAAAATTACACCTTTTCCTTGAGAAGATTCTAATAATTTTATAACAAGAGGCATTGTTCCAACTGTATTAATTACTCCCATAGTATCCTTAGGAGAAGAAGCAAACCCTGTAACAGGCATATTTATATTAGCTGAAGCAAGTAATTGATGTGCTAAAAGCTTGTCTCTTGAGTTTGCAATTGCCTGAGGATCATTTAATGGTAAAGCGCCTGTTAATTGAAACTGTCTTGTTACAGCAAGACCATAGGACGTAATTGATGCTCCAATTCTTGGAATTACCACATCATATTTAGGAAGAGGATTTGAGTCATAAAAGATTTCAGGATTTCCTGTATCAACATCCAAAAAACATCTGGTAGAGTTTATTGGTTCGACTTGATGACCTCTTTGCTGACCTGCAATTACTATCCTCTTAGAGGTATAATTATTTGGCTCTCTTGTTAAAAGAGCAATTCTTAATGCTCTGCGAGATTTCAAAACCCTTTTCTTTCTGGTTGAGTACGGATTTTTAGACTGAGGTTGACCATTTAAGAAACTTTCATTGGGAAAAACCGTCATATCTACACCTATTGAGCTTCTGCCCAATAACATTCTATATTGCATGCTATGTCTATCCGTTAGAGATATTTCAACTGACCAAGTTTGCCCTGAAATTTCAATATCAGTTTTTATGAAGTATCTTTTTTCAGATTCTCCATTTGAGCTTGTAACCTTTCTTCGGCCAATCAATGGTGCCGAACAGGAAATGGTAAAATTTGGTTTTTCTGGTAGAGGAGATATTTCAAATCTAACAAACTTTTTCTTTTTTACTTTAAATACTTCAATGTGTTTAGCATGAAGCACAGAGTTTTGTGCTCCAGTATCAACTTTAGCTTTTATGTATGGAAGATTTATTGCAGGGAGGCTCACCCATTCTTCCCACCCTAGATCTATACTCGCATTCATATAATTTCATGATGGCGGAGAGAGAGGGATTCGAACCCTCGAAGGCTTTGACACCTTACACGCTTTCCAAGCGTGCGCATTCGACCACTCTGCCATCTCTCCTTTTTTGTTGCGGCATTATAGTGTTTTTTATAGAAATGTCTGAATAACAAATTGTTTATCAGTAATGTGGAGGTCTTTCAGCTGTATCTTCAATAATATTCTTTTCGTTAGATTCTTTTAAAGACTTTAATTCTTCTTTTAATAAAACAATCTCTTTCTGTTGAATGCTCAATTCTTTACTAAGCTTTTCTATAGTATCTTCCTGAAAGGTCGCTCTTGCTTCCAATTCATTTAATCTTTTGCCTTCTGAATCTATCATTTATAAAAGTTTATTGTCTAATATCTCTTGTAATTTCAATATTAAAATTTGGTGTCGTTCTGATTGGATTAATTTCAATTCCGCCTCTTCTAAGAAAATTTGCCCTTACTGAAAGGTCTTTCAATCTGCACCTTTTCAGTAAGTCTGTGAAAATTCTTTCCACGCACTCCTCGTGAAATCCCTGATGATTTCTGTAGGAAAGCAGATAACGAAGAAGTCCATCATGTTGAATAGAGTTTCCATTATAGGAAATATATATCGTTGCCCAGTCAGGCTGAGAGGTAACAGGGCATAAACTTCTAAAAAGACTGCATGACAAATATTCGCTAGTATTTTCTTTTTCACCTGGTTGAATTACTTGAGAGTTTGGGTACGAATCCATCTTCTCTACATATTCTTCATCTATAGAAGCTGAGCTGTCTGAGATTGATCTTGGTAACATGTCTAAATCAACATCAACTTCTGTCTTCAATGCTTTCTCTAAATCATCTTTAATTAGATCTCTTAGAGTATCTAGGGATTTAAATTTTTTATTATTAAGAGAGTATAAATATAACTTTAAAGATTTTGATTCCACAAAATATTTTGAGTTGCAATCATATGAGATATTGAGAATCTTATTTTGAGGGATGCCCGCATCATTGAGCCATGAGGTTTCGTAGGAAGTCCAAAAATCCCTACCATGAAAATCAGAAAATTCATTTAAACCATTTTTTATCCTTGAATCTAATCTGCTTATTGGTGAAAGAATCGCAGGATCATACTGCAAGGGAATGATTGAATCTTGGCCAAGGATTGTATTCTCCATTATCTAAGTTCTGATACCACGTCCTTTATGCAGGAACCATAAACAAATAGAAGCAAAAAGAACTATAAATCCAATAATCATAAAAATTGCATAGTTAATTGAAAACCCAAGAGCTTCAAGGTCTGAGGCTCCCAAAATAGAGTATCTAAAAGCATTAATCATATAAAGAATTGGATTAGCCAATGAAACTGTCTGCCAAAAAGAAGGTAATAATTGAATAGAGTAGAAAACTCCGCCAAGATAGATTAGAGGTTGCATTATAAAGGTTGGAATAATTGATATGTCATCAAACGATTCTGCAAAAAGAGCATTTAAAAATCCTCCTAATGAAAACAGAATAGATGTGGAAATGACTACAAATATACTCAAAGTCCAGTTATTTACCGACAAATCGTAAAACCATAAAGATACAATCGTAACTATTGCTCCAACCAAAAGTCCTCTGGCAACTCCTCCAAGAACCCAACCAAGTAAAATTAAATAGTGAGGTAATGGAGTAATTAATAATTCCTCAATACTTCTTGCAAACTTTTGACCAAAAAAAGAAGAGACGACATTGGAATAAGAATTGCTTATGACCGACATCATGATCAAACCTGGGATCATAAATTGCATGTAGTCGAAGCCTCCCATTTGTCCAATTCTTTTACCAATGAGCGTTCCAAAAATAACAAAATAAAGCATAATCATGATAGCTGGCGGAATAAGAGTTTGTGTCCAAATTCTCATAAACCTATGGATCTCTTTGTATAAAATTGTCAGTAGTGCTCTATATTGCTCTAATGGAGTCATCTCTCTCCTCCATTTAAGTTTGAGTCAACTAACCCCATGAATAATTCTTCTAAACGACCTGTATCATTTCTCATACTCGATATTTGAATTCCAGAATTAGATAAAACTTCAAAAATAGTATTGAGACCTTGCCCCTTTCCTATAGTTACTTTAAGTTTTTGAGGATTTTCTAATACGGCATCATATCCAAGATTAGCAGGTAAAGTTTGTAGAGGATTCTTGAGATCAAAAACAAAAGTCTCCTCTTCTAGGCGAGTTAAAAGTTCTTGCATGCTAGTATTTTCAACAATCTCTCCTGAATCTATTATTGCTATGTTGCGGCATAATCTTTCAGCCTCCTCTAGATAATGTGTGGTTAAAATTATTGTAGTTCCCTCGTTATTGATTTCCGTCAGAAAGTCCCACAGAGATCTGCGTAGTTCTATGTCCACACCTGCAGTTGGTTCGTCTAATATCAGAAGTTCAGGGTTATTTACTAAAGCTTTTGCAACCATAACCCTTCTTTTCATACCACCAGAAAGTTTTCTGGCTTGCTCGTTACGTTTATCCCAGATATCAAGCTTCTGCATATAGTATTTGGCATTTTCTCTGGCCTCTTTAAAGCTTAATCCATGATAGCCTGCTTGATTCCTAATAATATCACCAACCTTTTCGAATTGATTAAAATTAACTTCTTGGCCGACAACACCGAGTTTCTTTTTTGCTAAAGAGTGATTTTCATCAATATCTATATCTAAAATTTTTACTTGGCCTGAGGTTTTAGTGACAAGCGAGCTTATTACTCCGATCGTTGTAGATTTACCCGCGCCATTGGGGCCAAGCAATGCAAAAAAGTCGCCTTGATTAACCTCTAAATCAATTCCTTTTAAGGCCTGTAAGCCTCCTGAATATTCCTTCTTTAGATTAGAGATAGATAGGGCTTTCATGAGTTACTTACTCAAATAAGCCATACTCTCTTCAAGACCTCTAATGGTTAAAGGAAACATATTATCTTCAACAAGGCTTCTAGTAAGTTCAACAGATGCACTATACTCCCAATGTTCTTTGGGAACCGGGTTAAGCCATACTAATTTGTCATAAATTCCTACCATTCTTTTCATCCAAAGAGCGCCTGCCTCTTCGTTCCAGTGCTCAATGCTTCCTCCTGGATTAGTGATTTCATACGGAGCCATAGTCGCGTCTCCTACGAAAATAATTTTATAGTCACCTGAATATTTATGAATTATGTCTTCTGTATAAACTCTTTCATTTTGTCTTCTTCTATTATCTTTCCAAACAGTCTCATATATAAAGTTATGAAAATAAA
>OCZA010000291.1_pt1 | contig 17993 bp, 20 predicted proteins | sample 1539021 | NCBI WGS metagenome assembly OCZA01 (sample SAMEA2619376, study PRJEB22493) | marine metagenome | biome: marine biome (ENVO:00000447); feature: surface water layer (ENVO:00002042); material: "saline water (ENVO:00002010), including plankton (ENVO:xxxxxxxx)" | depth 5 m | reverse complement strand
ATAAATCTACAATTAATATAGGGATTGTATCTGGCGGAGAAAACGTAAATGTTGTGCCTTCTAAAACTGATATAATTATTGATAGAAGAATTACACATAAAGAAGATGTAAAAAAAGCTTTTACTGAAATTAAAAACTTTATTTTAAAAATTGATAAATCTGCAAAAATTAAATTCCTTACTGGCACAAATCCATTTAAGTCAAATAAATCTAATATTTATCTAAAAGAATTATCTAATTCTAAAGAAGTTATTACGGGTAAAAAACCAAGATTTTTATCTTCCATTGGCGTAAGTGATGGTAGATATTTTGCAGATGATGATGTTAATATTATCAATATTGGACCTGGAACAGGTTCTGAAGGCCATAAATCCAATGAAAAATTGATTAACAAAGATCTTCTTGATTATTTTTTCATTTTGGAACATTTTTTACTTAAAATTTAAGTTGATATTATCTGGTTAAGTAAATGTATGTAAGAATTGTGAAATTATCTTTTATGAATGACTTCTCAAAAGAAGCAGCCTCAAATCTTTTAGTACAAATAGGAAAAACAAAGGGGTTTGCAGAAGGAATGCTCCTAAGGATGTCTGTGGATGTTTCTGATACACAAAGATATTCTATGACAGTTTGGCCAAGCAAAAAACTTGAAGAAAAAACATGGAAATTATTTGGTGAAGAGGTTTTAAAAAAATTAAGAGATACTGGGGCAAGAGTTGAAGTTTCAAAAGGAGAAATCAATGAGATTAATATTTCTAAAGATTTGGACTTAAGTAATTTTTTAATTGACTGATTTTTTAGTTTTGTTGAATGGCTTTGTTGCAACAATATATATACCAGACACTATGAAAATTAGGGCTAAAACATCTAACCAAGAGAATTTAACATCTACAAAAATATAATCTACTAGTATGGCTAAAATGGGAACTGCCATGACTGATATAGATGTTACGTTAACTGAAAATTTTTGTAAAATTGTAAAATAAGCCCAATAGGTATATGCGCTTGACAAAAATATACCGTATAAAATAATAAAAAAATGTATATAATTTAACGATCCAAAATTGTTTAAATCAAAATATAAAGCAAATGGTATGATAGGGATTATTCCAATAATTTGCTGCCAACCTGCCACAATTAATCCATCAGATTTAATACCACCATACTTTACTATCATAGTCCCTACTGCCCAGCTTAAGCCAGCAGATAAGGTGATGAGAAAACCAAAAATATTTTCAAAAACATTTATTTCAATGGAAAGAAAAAAAATACCCATCATTCCTAAAACTAAAGAAAATATAATAGAAATATTAATTCTTTCATAACCAAAAATAGCTGCAAAAATTGTTGCCCATACAGGCATTGTATACGTTAAAACAGCAGCTCTTCCTCCACCAAGCATACTTATTCCATACAACATTAATACTTGCCATAAGGTGACATTAAAAAAACTTATCAATATTAAAGGTTTCCAATCACCTTTAGGAACATTAATTGTTTTAACTTTTTTAAAACCAAGAATTAACAATAAAATAAAAGCTGGTATTCCAATAATAACTCTAAAACTTAGAGGTGGAATGACTTCTATTGCAATTTTAAATAAAGACCAAACTGAAGTCCAAACCAGAATTAAAATTATTAAAAGGACAATAGGTAAAGTTTTTTTGGAGGAAAGTAATTCCATTGATTGACCAAGATTAAGAAATACTAATTTATATTTTAGATTTTTAACATATTAATTGGATGTGGGTAATTTTTATTTAGAACAAAATCCATCATCTAGACTTTTCTAAGTATATGCATTATTTTAATTAAAGTAATAACGGAGAAAAAAATGTTAGTAGTCGTTTCCCCAGCGAAAAAACTTAATATGAACCCTATTAATAAGGTTAAAGAAACCAAACCACTTTTTGCTGAAAACGTAAATGAGTTGATTACTGAAGTCAGAAAATTAAGCTCAGATAATTTAAAAGATTTAATGGGAATCAGCACTCAATTAGCAGAACTAAATAAGAAAAGATTTACGGATTTTGGTAAGCAAGATAGAAAAGCTGCAGCCTTTGCCTTTGCAGGAGATACGTATAAAGGTTTAGATATAGAAAAGATGGATCAACATGACCTTGAATGGGCTCAAAAACATCTTAGAATTTTGTCTGGTTTGTATGGTTTATTGCGACCACTTGATTCAATTGAACCCTACCGTTTAGAAATGGGGAGTAAATTAAAAGGATCTCACGGTAATTCATTATATGAATATTGGGACCATAAAATTTCTAATAATCTGAATCAACACGCAAAAAAAATTGGAACAGATACTTTAGTAAATTGTGCTTCAAATGAATATTTTAATGCGATAAATCTTAAAAATCTTTCTTTAAATATCATCACTCCTGTCTTCATGGAACGTAAAAATGGTAAAGAAAAAATTATAAGTTTCTACGCTAAAAATGCTCGGGGAGCTATGGCTCGGTTCATAATTCAAAATCGTTTGGTAAATGAAGAAGATTTGAAAAAATTCAACTTAGACGGATATTCGTATAATGTTGAAAAATCAAAAGAAGGCAAATTTGTTTTTCTTAGGTAATTTCTTTTAATCTAAATTTTAGTGAATCTTAAATTCATTTATTTAATAGTTAAATCAATCATATTTATTTAAAAAATATTGGATGTTAAAAAATGTCAAAAAATACAATGCCTCTACATAAGGAAGCATGGATTGAAGAATTAGCTATAAAAATTTTTAACGAAATTGAGGCATTAACCAAAGATAAAGTTGGCGTTTCTAGAGAATCTTATGGGAAAGGAGAAACCATAAGCATAAATTATATGATAGATTTAGCAAAAGAATTTGGTTTCTATATTGAAAAAGATGCTGCTGCAAATGTTTATTTATCATTAGAACAATCTATAAAAAATAATCATATACTAATTGGATCACACATAGACTCTGTTCCTCAGGGAGGTAATTTTGATGGACTTGCAGGAGTAATCGCTGGTTTCTTAATTCTAGTTTATTTAAAAGAAAAAAAAGTCAAAACTTCTTTGCCCATAAAATTGTTAGTATTAAGAGGTGAAGAAAGTGCTTGGTATGGAAAAAACTGTATTGGTTCTAAAGCATTGTTTGGTTTAATATCCCAAGAAGATTTAAATTCTACTCATAGAAGCAATGGAAAAAAATTATCAAAAGCTATGACAGAATCTGGTGTAAAATTAGATCAGATTAGAAAATGTAAAACTTTAATAAATAAAAATGAGGTTGAAGCTTTTATAGAAATACATATTGAACAAGGCCCTATTTTAGTGGATAAAAATTGGCCAATTGCTGTTGTTACTGGGATTCGAGGTAATTATCGTCATCACAAAATAAGATGTAAGGGTACAGCTGGACATTCCGGTACTATTCCAAGATATTTAAGAAAAGATGCTGTTTTTGCTGGTGCCGATTTGATAACTCGTATGGACGATCATTGGAATACAATAGAACAACATGGTGGTGATCTTGTTCTAACTTCAGGTATTTTTCATACAGATGTTGATAATCAGGCTATGTCTAGAATACCTGGAGAAATTTTATTTAGTTTTGAATCAAGGAGCCAAGATATTTCAACTCTGGACGCATTAGAAGGATTATTAAGATCGGAATGTAAAACAATAGAAAGAGAAAAAGGGGTCTATTTTGAGTTTGACAATGTAATTAAATCAGATCCAGCTGAATGTAATCAAGAAATTGTAAAAAAACTTTTAGATGCAAGTGAGTCTTTAGGTTTTCCAAGGGTTTCTGTAGCAAGTGGCGCAACTCATGATGCCGCTATATTTTCAAATCAGGGTATAAAAACAGGAATGATTTTTATAAGAAATGACAAGGGATCTCATAATCCAGATGAAAGAATGGAGATAAAAGATTTTATGAAAAGTGTTTCAACATTAAATAAATTTTTAAATGATTATGAATAATATATTTTAGTGATTTATGACTCTATTTTTAAATATTCATTTAATCATTTATCTGAATACTTTATATTTTGAAAATGTTAGGTAAGTAAATGTTTCAAATGTATGAAGATTAAATACTTAATAAACATGTTTAGATAAGGAAAAATTAAAAATGTTTTCAACTAGTTTCCCCGAAAAAAGTGTTATATCAAGGATAACTGCTAAAATGCTAATAGAAGTTGAAGCAGTAAGATTTAGTGCTAAAGACCCGTTCAAATTTACTTCAGGTTGGGCAAGTCCGGTTTATATAGATTGCCGAAAACTAATTTCTTATCCTCGAGTAAGACATACATTAATGGATTTTGCAGCTTCCGAAATTACACGTAATATTGGGTTTGAAAGTATTGACTCAATCGCTGGAGGAGAAACGGCAGGTATTCCCTTTGCTGCATGGATCGCTGACAGGATGATGCTACCTATGCAATATGTTAGAAAAAAAGCAAAAGGATTTGGAAGAAATGCTCAAATTGAGGGTGATTTTGAAAATAACTCACATATACTTTTGGTTGAAGATTTAACTACAGATGGAAATAGTAAAATAAAGTTTTGTCAAGCACTTCGCCAAGCTGGCGCCAAAGTTGATCACACCTTCGTAGTTTTTTATTATGATATATTTCCACAAACAAGGAAAACATTAGAAGATATTGGCCTGCAAATGCATTCACTAGCCACTTGGTGGGATGTTTTGAAAGTAGCTAAGGAGTTTAATTACTTTGAAAATAATGAGATTGCAGAGGTAGAAAGTTTCTTGAATGATCCAATGACATGGTCCGCTGATCATGGTGGCGCCTCATCATTATCTGGATAGATCTTTTGTAATTTATTTTAATTTCGATTCTCGCCATGCAATGTATGATGTTGACCCAATTATTAAAAATCCACCTATCCATAATGTAATCTCAGGTTCTTCTGCAAATAATGCATAACCAATAAGAACTGACCATATGAGTCTTAAAAAATCAAAAGGTAGAAGCAAAGCTAATTCCCCTTTTTCAAATGCAAAATTCATTATTGTTTGAGCTAAAGTTCCGGTTATGGCTATGAATATTAAAATTATGAATTGTCTTAAATCAATCATTTCAAAAACAGGAAACGCCATAACAAAAGTAGCTGGGATCATTCCTATTCCAAAATAAAGAGAAATGGTAATTGCACTATCAGTTTCTGTAAGTTTTTTTATGTAAATCAGACAAACAGACCATAAAAAAGAAGAAAAAATAATTAAAACGGCACCTAATTCAATTGAAATATCTGGTCGCATAACAATTAACGTTCCAATAAAACCAATGATTAAAGCGCTTGTTCTTCGCAACCTAATTTTTTCTTTCATAAAAACAACAGCCAATATGGTTGTAAATATTGGTACAGTAAAACCTAATGTAGTCAATTGAGCTAGCGGAGTAGAAGAAATCCCGTAAAAAAAACACAACATAGCCACGGAATTAGTTGTAATTCGTAGAAACTGAATTTTAGGTTGTCCGGTAATAAAGACACTTTTACCTTGTTGTAAAATTATTGGTGCCAGTACAAAAATTACTAAAGCACAACGAAAAAATGCAATCTCAAAAATATGTACTTCTTTCGACAAATACTTAACAGCACTATGCATAAAGACAAAAAATAAACCTGATATAACCATGAGGCTTATTGCGATTAGTGGTTTTGGGAATTTACTTACAAATTTATTTAATATACCAGCGAGATACACTTAATATCCTTTATTGTGAAACTAAGATGTATTTATACATTTTTTTAAAAATAAGTTTCAAATAATAGTATAAATAAAATTTAAAGATAAAAAACTTGTTGTGGAGCTGGTAATGTCATTTTATTAATTATAAAGAAGGAAAAATTCAAAATGATAAAATTATTTTTTTTGATTTTAATTATTTTTAGCTCACCTACTTTAGCAAATGACAGACTAAAAGGGTACCAGGCATTAGAGGATCAAGACTATAAGAAAGCTTTATATTATTTGAGTTATGAAGCAAATTTGGGAGATGATAAAGCTCAATATAACTTAGGAATTATGTACAAAAAAGGGTTGGGGGTCCCAGTCAATAATAATGAAGCATTTAGTTGGTTTTTTTTGTCTGCTAATCAAGGTAACATTTTAGCTAATTACGCTTTAGGTCATGCTTACTTAAAAGGTTCAGGGATAAAAAAAAATTATAAGTCAGCTCTGAAAGCCTTCAAATATGCAGCGCTTCGAGAACACCCATCCTCAAGGCTTATTATCGGAAATATGTATTATCAAGGCCAAGGTGTAATTGTCAGTTATCCTAGAGCTTTTCTGTGGTGGAGTTTAGCTCAAGATTTAAATATAGGTGGAGCAAGCCAAAACATTGACATGATTAAAAAAAAGATGAGCAAAGATCAATATAGTAAAGCTAAAGAAATGTACCTAATGTGTATGCAAAATACATTATATAATTGTACAAAAAAATTAGATTTATTTTAAAAAGGTCGATTTTGAAGAAAAGAGAACAAATAGAGTCAGAATTACGAACTATAATCAAAAGTTCAAAAAAAAATGTTTTTGTTAAACTCTCTTTATCAGAGCTAATAAAAACTTCTAGAAGAATGTATGTAATCTTTGAAAACTATAAGTCTGGTGAAAAATTTAAAATTAATAACAATGATGAAAATATTCTTTTACTTAATAAAATCGAATCAGATTTTCAAAAACTTAATTCAAAACTAACAAAGATACCAACACCTATAAAAGATTTACTAGATAGGAAATGGGAGCAAGAACCAAACTCTAAAGAGAGTACCGATGGTTCAACAGAACTTATTCTAAATAAACTTTCTTACTTACAAAAAGATTTTAAAAAATTAGTAAATGTATTAGTGGCAGACACTAAAAATGGAACGATTAATAATATAGATCCTATTCCGATAGCAATTGTACATAGTGCTATGACCATTTGGATAGAAGTTTTAAAGAATAAATATAATTTAAAGAACAAAAAAATATTAAGTAAAAACCTTCTAATTTACTTAGAAGATGTTTTAGAAGCATTTGGTTATGATGCTGATATAAAAAAAAGTTATTATAATTGGCACGAATTAAAAAATATGTCTTAGTATTAAAAATAAATAAATAACTTGGAGATTAAATTAAATGGGATCATTTCTAAGTAAATCTGAAACTTCTGACTTTCATAAAAATGGTTATGTTATAGTTAAAAATTTTTTTAATGAGAAAGAAACAGAACTTTTACAGAATGCCTCAAGACAGGATCCAGCCATAAGAGATCATTTATATGATAGAAAAGATTCTGAAGGTTTAACAACAAAAATGATGGCATGGAATCATCCTGACGATAGTATTTATGGCGTCACGGCAAGATCAGAAAAAATTGTTGATACAATGGAAAGTTTACTTGGAGGTGAAGTTTATCACTATCACTCCAAAATCACGGCTAAAGAACCTTATGAAGGAGGTGCTTGGGAGTGGCATCAAGATTATGGTTACTGGTATAATAATGGATGTTTATTTCCACTCATGGCAACTGTAATGATTGCATTGGATAAATGTACTAGAGAAAATGGATGTTTACAGGTTTTATCAGGTTCAAACAACTTAGGTAGAATTGATCATGCGTTGCTTGAGAGCGGACAAGTAGGAGTGGATCTCAAAAGAGTTGAGGAGGCAAAAAAACATTTAGAGTTGGTTTATTGTGAAATGGACCCAGGCGATGTTTTGTTCTTTCATTGTAATACTCTCCATAGATCAGATAAAAATAATTCTCCTGATAGACGTTGGACGCTTTTATGTTGTTATAATGCAGCAAGAAATAATCCTTTTGTAGAGCATCATCATCCAAAATACACTCCTCTAAAAAAATTAACTAATGATGAAATTATAAAAGCAGGAGATAAGTTTTTGGATGTTAACGATGTTGACACGTTCTTAAAGAGGCCAACAGCACCACCTGAACTTTCAAAAAAAGGTGGAAAGTTATTTAATGCTTAAAGCGATTTGTTCAACTCTTTTTGAAGGTATAAGGATAAATCTCTATCATTCAAATTAGGTAAGGATTGATTTTTTAAATATTTCAAAACTTTGAATTGCATTGGTTTATCTAAACTTTTCTTAATTTCATATAAATATAAACTTTGCTTTATAGTTTGATGAACGCGAGACGCTAACTGGAATGCCTTGGAGTTTTGACCGTCAAATTTAGTCATTATGAGATCGCAATTTGAATCATTGATTAGTCTTCCAAGCATAGGTTTCCAATCATCCTCTTGAATAGGCAACCCTTTTTTTCTTGACCAAGCCACTCCTCCAGCAGGGAAAATAGCTACAACACCACCATTTTTTAACATTTTAATAGCTGTTTGCCTTGTCACAACATTATTTCTCATTGCATCTTTTCTATTACTAAAATCAATAGGAAGAATATTGTCTGCAAGTATAGGTTCTTGTCTGAGAACTCCATGAGCAATAACTTTAAAATTTTCATCTAATGTTGAGGCAAACCAAGATAAAAAAACTCCATCTGCAACTCCAAAAGGGTGATTTGCAACTATAATTAATCCTCTTGATTTCGCTCTTTTTGGAATAGGGTCTAATTTAGGTGTTTGAATACCCATAGAGTTTAATGCATGTTTCCAGAGATCTGTTCCTTGCTTGTCTTGGCATAATGAAATAAAATTCTTATATCTTTTTTCAAGAGAAATCCTAGCTGATAAAAGTTCTACGGTATGAATTAAAAATCTGTGATGTAATGGTAACCATGATTCGGCATATGTTATTTTTACATTTGATTTAAACATATTTTTGCACTTCATAATTAATAATCATGATTCTATAATATTATAAATTTAATTTTCAATATTTATTTTCAAACCAAGATCATAAAAAATTTTTAACTATGAATTTGGCAATATAGGCTTAATTTCAGGAAAAAAATTTTCTAACTCATATCCTACATTTAACAAAATATCTTCCCTATATTTTCTTGTAATAAATTGAACTCCCAGTGGGATATTGGAAGTAGTTTTATTTGTTGAAAATGTTAAACCTGGAAGTCCTAAATATGGAGGTGCAATTTGAGGAAGCATTGAATCAAAAACTAAATCAAAAGATTCAGCTGATTCTAGGTCTTTTAGGTCTGGAAAAGGTAAGTCTCCAGTTACAGGACACAAAATCAAAGGGTAATTATCAAAGAAACTGTTCCAGTCTCTACTTATTCTTGCTCTGTTTTGAAGGGCATCCATAAAGTTTTCTAAGCTAGTGTCCGGACATCTTCTGGACATTTGATCATAAATAAAATTTGCGTCAGGATCATTTTCTTTTTTTATTGCTTCTCCCCCGGTTCTTCTAAATTCCCCAAGCCATAAAGCAGCTTGAAATTTAGCTGCTTCTTGAAAATCTGGAGCATCCGGTTCTTCAATTATCCAACCAATATCTTCTAGATGTTTTGCAACGTTTTTTAATTCATCTTTTATTATTGGATCAATTTTTAACCCTTTAATTTCTGTTATTAAGGCTAATTTTTTTTGTGGTGCTTCAAATGTAAATGGTATAGGAACCCACCATGGATCGTCATAATCCTCAATACTCATAGCTTTTAAACCGAGTTCAAGATCTTTGATTGATCTAGCAAGCGGACCAGATACAGCCATTATTTGTCCACCAATATGTCTGTCTGGGGTAGTATAATTTATCATTGGGACACGACCTAAACTTGGTCTCAAACCATGTATACCACAAGCATAAGCAGGGTAACGAATAGAGCCAGCAATATCAGTGCCGTGACCAATGGCTCCCATTCCTGAAGCTGTGGCAGCTGCGGCTCCACCCGAAGAACCACCTGGTGTTATATTCTTGTTATGTGGGTTAAGGGTATGTCCGTGTAAACTATTTCTGGTAAACCAGTGTATACTAAACGCAGGTGTATTTGTTTTACCTACAATAAGAGCGTCGGATTTTTTTAGATTATTAACAACAGGACTATCTTTTTTTGCTATGAGATCTTTTTGTATCCTTAAACCATTTGTGCTTGCGTAACCTATTTGATCTGTATTTACTTTAACAGTAACAGGTACGCCTGCAAGTTCTCCCAAATTTTCTTTGTTATTTAATTTTTTATCTAATGAAAGAGCGGTATTTTTGGCCTCAGTAAAAGTATCTATGACTATTGCATTTATTTTGGGGTTTGTATTTTCAATATGCTTTATTGTTTCATTACAAATCTCAACTGCAGAAATTTCTTTTTTTTGGAATAGTTCAGAAATTTCAAATCCAGTCAGTTTCCAAATATCTCTCATTAATTATTCTCCCAAATAATCACAACCTTATTTTAAAATTTAAAAAATAAGAAACAATTTTTAAATAAAGAAGAAAATTTCTAGGCTATCTTATCCATTAAATGTAGTTTATCATTTTAACAGGGGGATATAGATTAGTATGGAATTACCAAAATGGCATGAGAGACCTGAGAGCTCTGATAAAAAAATCAAAGATCAAACTATACTTGACGGCAAAAACTTTTTAAAATTAGCAGATCATTTTATTACTTTCGCTAATACAAAAAACAAAACTATCAAGTCGACTGATTTGAAATATATCATGTTATATGCAGCTGCCCGTTACAGTGCTCATGTTGGGAAAAACGTTATAGAAATCGAAAATCATGAAGAATATGTAAAGCATTTGTCTGCACAGTTTGTAGATATGCTTCGAGAGCATTTAGCAGACCCAAATTTATAATAGTTACTAAAATCTAAGAATTAAAAATTGGAGATATAGAATGAGAGATAAAAAAGAAATGTCTGATATGACAGATTCTGAGATAAGTTATAGAAAATTTCTTAAGAATTTAGGAGTTACTACTCACAAAGAGCTTGAAGATCTTATAAATAAAAAAATAGAAAATGGTGAATTGAAAAATAATTCAAAGTTAAATATTACTGCTCACATTAAAATAGATGAATTAGGCCTTAATCATACAATTAGTTCCACTATATTACTGCCTTAAAAATGACTAATATAACTGAAGATTTTATTTTACAGATATTAAAAGAAGTTGAGGATCCTTCTCAATCTAAAGATATAGTGTCTCTTGGGTTAATTAGTAACATAACTGTTAAAGATACAAATGTGGCTGTTACTATGGAAGTTCCTGTCCATAGAGGCGCCTCTATGGAACCTATAAGAAAATTAGCACAAGAAAAATTATTGAAAATTGATAATGTAACTAGTGCTACTGTTGTTGTTACAGCCCACGAAAATAAACAAACGAAATCATCAGTTCAAACAAATGATGAAAAAATAGAAAAAGTATTAGAAAGTAATGTAAAAAGATTTATTGCCGTTGGATCAGGAAAGGGGGGAGTTGGAAAATCAACGACTTCTGTAAACTTGGCCATAGCTCTTAAACTAGAGGGATATAACGTTGGATTGTTAGATGCAGATGTTTATGGCCCATCTCAGCCAAGGATGTTAGGAGTAAGCGGAAGACCTGCTTCAGTAGGTGGTGATATGGTTGCTCCACTTCAAAATTTTGGAATAAGTTTAATGTCAATGGGACTTCTTGTCCCTGACGATACAGCAATGATTTGGAGAGGACCAATGGTTCAATCTGCACTCACACAGATGTTGAACTCAGTTGCCTGGGGTAACTTAGATGTAATTGTTATTGATCTTCCTCCTGGTACAGGAGATATTCAGATTTCACTTGCACAACAAGTTAATTTAGCCGGCGCAGTAATTGTTTCAACTCCTCAAGATATAGCCTTGCTGGATGTTGTAAAAGCTTTAACAATGTTTCAAAAAGCAAATGTTCCTGTTCTAGGTATGATAGAAAATATGTCCTACTGGTCATGCCCTGATTGTGGGAGAGTTGATCATATATTTGGTGAAGGTGGAGTAAAGGCTGAAGCAAAAAAAAGAGATATTGAATTATTAGGAGAAATTCCAATTTCCGCTGAGGTTAGAAAAAGCTCAGATTCTGGGATACCAATCATAATTTCTGAGCCACAATCAATTCAATCTAAAAATTATAGAAATATTGCAAAAAATCTTATCAAATCTATAAAATTAGATGAGGAGGAGTTAGTATGAGTTTGTATTATGAACCTGACCCGGCAAATGATGACGATCCACCATTATTACCTCCCATTTTAACGCCTGTTGTGGTTCCAAATAATATTGATGTTTTTACTAAAGCAATTGCATCTGCGTCAAACAGCGAAGCTGGAACAGTTTATTATTCTGAGAACCCAGAATATTTGGAAGTTGCTGTTGTTTTGTTACCCGAAGTGTCAAAAATAAAGTGTAACCAAATGCTATATGTTATGATGGTTGCAGCAGGCGATGCTATTGGCGCTTTAGCTCCACCAGAGGTTGCTGTAACTTTTTCTTATCCTGGACTGATTTTCTTAAATAGAGGTGAAGCCGGTTTAGTTAAGATTGAAGTCTCTACGTCAAATGAAGATGAAAATATTCCAGATTGGTTAGTAGTTGGAATAAAACTTAGATTAAATAATAATCTACAAATTGATGAAAGTAATATCAAACCTGACATAACCTCACTGGCAGATGAGGGAGCAGGATACATCTCTAGAACGAGAGCTATTGAATCTTTATCCAGACATTTTTTGGCTTGGGTTAGTCAATGGGAAGATGAGGGTTTCAAACCAGTTGTTGATGTTTGGAACGGTCGAAGAGAAGAAACAAAAGTAATAAATTTAAAAGGAAATGAAGATGTTTCTTGGGTAGGTTTGGATGAAAATGGCTTAGCTATTGTTAAATTAAAAGAAAAAGAACTTTTTTTATCACCACTTGAAATTAAAAAAGAGATTGGAGAAGTAAATTTACAATGAAATTTGCCCGCACAATTCGTTTTGATAAATCAGATTTAAATATCTTTCCTCTCGCTTCAGAAGAAGGTGAACTTGCAGTAGTAGGAACTTTTAGTTTTTATAATATAAAGGCGGAAGATTTGAAGGGTAAGGTTAAACAAGCCTTTTCTAATGGATTTATGGGATGCTCTACTTTTGGCTATTCTACACTTGTAAGTTTGGTTAATATAAGTGAAGAGGAAATAAAAAAATTACAAAATAAACTTGGTCAATATCTGGTTGATAATTATGGAGCTCCTTCAATAGATGTTGCTGAAAAAGCCGCATTGGAGGAAATAAATTTTATGTTAGATTTATGTAAAGACCATGAATTAGGAAGTCTTTTAAGCTTATCAAGAGACTGGTCTGAAGAGGGTATCAAAGAAAAATTTAGAAATTTACCAAAGGCAGATTCGTGTGCCGAACAAAAAATATGGACGGTAGTAGAAGAAGATTAAATTTAAGGAAAAATCAGAAAAATGGTAAAAAATGATTTTTGGTTAACATCTGGTTGGCATCTTTTAGATAAAGATGATGAAGGCAGACTTTTGCCTACAGAAGACTTTATGAGGGCATATTTCTATAGACCTGAAGTTGTCCCTATTGAAGAATCATGTGAAGCTGAGATAGATATTCATAAAAGATTAGTCGATACTCCTTTTCTTAACATTGAAAAAAAAGAATTAGATAAAATAAAAGATAAAGATGTAATTTTCAATTACGAAGTGATTTTAAGATTTAGGGACTTTTTATCTCATTATCCAACGTTAGATGCAGCTTATTTAGCAATTGCTAGAGGAAAGGCTGTAAATTTTCCGCCACTCTTTGTCGATCAAATGGTACAAATAATTTTGAGAAATATTCTTCATGATTGTTCTTATGCTCTTCAGGTGAGAGCTTCCGAGCTTTTTTTCCGAACTCAGGTTGTTACTATTGCTGAGGATGAAATCATGGTAGCTGATGAAGCAACAGTTGAATTGCAGGTAGAGCAAAAAAACCCTAACAGGAGTGATCCTAAACAACTAGAAGTCGAAATAGATATATTAAGAGAAAGTACAGCAGATAATTATTGGGAGAGGTCTGATAAATTCGACACTTCTATAGATCTAGCATATACTAAACCAGGTTTAGACGCATTAGCTAGAGTTATAGAAAAATGGATATTTCACTTTTTATCCATAGAAGCTTCTGTAAAGCCAATGCAAAAAATTGAGGATGAAAAATGGTCTTGGCATTTAGGTCTAGAAACTGATTCTAATTCCATATTAAACGATCTTTATCATGGATCGGATGTATCTGAAGAGAGATTAAAACAAATTTTATGTTTGTTTCAACTTGAGGTCAAAGACGGTTTTAAGGAAACTATGGTTGGTAAACCTGTTTACTTAGGTTTAGCTATGAATGAGAAATCAAAAATAAAATTTAAACCTCAAAATCTTCTCACAAATCTTCCATTGGCAAATTTAAGTTAACTTTATTCTAAATAATCATCTGTTGTTCTTGGTTTTGGTCGCTCCTTAGTATCAAGCAATTTATCATTTTGAGTAAACATTACTCCAACCCTGCAATCTTCGCACATTCTGAGCATTTCGGTTCTTCCATCCTGTTCAAACATTGAGTGAGAAGATAGTTTTTCAATAATTCGCTCAATTGATTTCGTTGATCCAAAAGTTTTACCACATTCAATACAATCAAACGGTTGATCTTCTATAATAACTGTCGCCGACATTGCGTCATCATTCAAGTTGAATTGAGGAACAAGTGAAATAGCTTTTTCCGGGCATGTGGCCACACAAATACCACATTGTAAGCACGCATCTTCTCTAAATAACAATTGGGGTGAATCAGGATTATCCTGTAAGGCACCAGCTGGACAAGCACTTACACATGACAGGCATATCGTACAACTTTCAAGATTAACATCTACTTTCCCATATGGTGAACCTTCAGGTAATTTGATAAGAGAATTTTTATTATTATTACTTTTAGATAAACCTTGGATACCTGCTCTCAAAATACCTCTAGGCGCTCCAAGTGCAATAAATGGAGCAGATTTAATTTTTGTATACCCTTCAGTCTCATATATTTTTAGCTCAACTTTTTCGGGATCATTATCATCTATTATGAAAATTGAATTGCTATTATTTTTTGCTACTCCAGAAAGTAAAGTATTGGCCAGCTCAACTTGTTTGGGTAAAAAACTATATTCCTCAGAATTTTTAGGATTTAGCAGAATAAATATTTTTTTAAATCCAAGAGCAATTGCAGATACAAGTAAATCATGGCCAACTCTTCCAACGGAATGCATTTCATATGGTATTACATTGGCGGGTAGACCATTACCATGTCTAGAAATTAGATCAATCATCTCATTTCCATAATTCCCATCAGATATTATTAATACTGGATTTTTACCTCCAGCTTTCAAAAAATCAGCACTGATTTCTGATAGTGAATTTAAAATAATATCCAAGCTTGGATAATCTGTTTGAATAGCTCCAGATGGGCACACAGACCCACAAAAGCCACATCCACCACATATTCCTGGATCTACAGATACAATATCTCCTAATGACTGAATAGCTCCAGCAGGGCAAACGTCCAAACACTTAGTACAACCGATTTTATTATTTTTAGAGTGCGCACATAAATTTTCATCAAAATTTACATATATAGGTTTTTCAAACTGTCCTATCATATCAATTACTTTAGTAAAAATATTGAATAAATCTGTTGGACTATTACTGCTAGCTCTAAAATATCCGTCTCGTTTATGATCTCCAGTAAACATAGGAGTATTCTCACTAAGGTCTATTATTAAATCACATTCAGTGTCGACTTCTTTGAAAAAATCTCCAAAGCCTAAATTAGATTTGCTACTTGGCAAAGCTTCTGAGAAATCATTAATTTCAAGTTTGAATTGGGTAAAGTAACCCTGAGCTTTTTTAATAGAGCCTTTTGTTATTTTATAATTTTTAGCATCTAAAAAAATATCATCATCGCAGTTAGATATCATTAATGTAACGCCTAAATGGGCTGATAACTTTAGACAAAAGTCAGCAGCAATTTCTAAAGAGTTATTTCCTTTTTTATAATCTACATAAACAAAACATCTGCCTGATGATTCTAAGGTTAAGCTTGGTGTAAGCTTTATTTTTTTGGTAGCTGAGTTAATTAATGCAGCAATTTTAGGTGTTGATTTTTTACTTTCTTTTGACCATCCAGCATATTCCCTAATATTAAAAGTTTTTGGAGCATCAAAATTATTATCTTCAGCAAGCTTTTCAAAGGTTTGTTGTTCTTGAGTGCATGCTACGAACAAATTTTTATTATTCTTTTTAGAGTTCTCTAATTCCTCCAAAACAACATTCAGTTCTGATCCACATAGATTAGTATTTACATTACACTTAGTTTTGGATTGGCAGCCTTGAGTTATACTCTCACCATCAATTTCCATAGTATTTTCACAATTACAAATGAGTATTTTGTTATTATCAATATCCAATTTTGATCTCCCAAGATTTAAGCATCAAAGAATTAAAATGTTCCAATTGTCAATCTATTTTCTTATCGGATTAATCATTTTTAATTTGTTTTTTGATTTTTTATATTGCTACATTGTCGAATCAATTATTTTATTTATGTAATTTTACAGAGACTTTTATGGAAAAATTAGAAAGCAAGAAACATCTCCTATACGCCGTAAGAATCATCTTTGAAAGAAAAGAAATAAATAATATTTGGGAAAGTCACAAATGGGTTGTTAATGATTTAATTCCTCTAAATGTAATTAGTGGTGAGGGTTATCCGCCCATAAATGATGTAAGAATTACTCCTCTTATTAATGACATTAAAATTCAGGATGGAGATAACAAGAATTTGTATGCTGCGGATGCTTCTATTGATCTTCATCACGCAGAAGCAGAGGGATACGCAGAAAATCTTCAATCTTCAGATCCATCAGTTTACATCGTCTTAAGAGATGGTGATTTATCAGACAAATTAGATGAAGAAGATGCAATCTCTTCTGAAAATAAAGTAGATGTTCATTTAGCAGAGGTGTCATTGTCTCCTTATCATATTCAAGACTACGAGGATTGCGGAGAGGATAAAGTTGAAAAAATACCTTTATACGGTCCCATAGCGGAACTTTTAGAGAGATTTGTGGAGTATCATTTTCATCCAGAAGAGTTTAAAAAAAGAAAAAGAGATAAGAAAAATATTGATGAAAATGTGAGAAGAGGTGGAGATTTTCGTCTTAGTAAAAAGAATATTTATAATTAGTTGAGATAACTTATGGAAGAAGATGAGAATAAATTAAACGAAAGTTTTATATCTAGATGGTCAAAGCGGAAATCAGGAATCGCGTCTGACGAAGATAATTTAGAATTAAATAAAAACCTTAGAATAGATGAAGACAAAAAAAATAAAAAATCCTCTGAAAAAGAAATAGATGAGAGTAATTATGATGAGCTAAATGATGAAGAATTATTAGAAAAGTTCAAATTACCCAATCCTGATAAAATCAAAAAAGAAAAAGGCTTAGATGTTTTTTTTAAAGATGGCGTCCCAGATAGACTTCGTCAGATTGCATTACGAAGAGTTTGGAAATTAAATCCTATCATACGATTTGCTGATGCAGAAATAAATGACTATCACGAAGATTTTACTGATGCGGCAACCGTAATAGAAGGAATGCAAACAGCCTATCAAGTCGGTAAGGGATATCTCACAGAAATGCTTGAAAATAAAGATGACGAAACCTTAGCTGAGACACGTGATATTGAAAAAGTGTCTTCTAATCCAAACACTAAGAAAAAAACAAAATTAACTTCTGCTCAGAACCAAAAAAAGAAAAAAATAAAAAAACTTGAACAAGATAGTATTAAAATTACAGAGAACAAGTTCGACGAAAGTAATAATAAAAATGATATTTCAAAAAAAGATATGAATGAATCAGTGTCTGATAAGTCTGAAGACACACCTATTGAAGTGGCACTTGAAAAACCTAAGCCAAAAATGATGGTTTTTAAGCCTAAAAATAATGAGAAGAAGACATAACTAAAGTTAAATAAAAATAATTTTTTACTTTTACATTGTCAAAATATGATCATCAGAATTAAAAAATATTTACATTTTTA
>OCZA010000290.1_pt1 | contig 18009 bp, 19 predicted proteins | sample 1539021 | NCBI WGS metagenome assembly OCZA01 (sample SAMEA2619376, study PRJEB22493) | marine metagenome | biome: marine biome (ENVO:00000447); feature: surface water layer (ENVO:00002042); material: "saline water (ENVO:00002010), including plankton (ENVO:xxxxxxxx)" | depth 5 m | reverse complement strand
ATTAAAATAATTCCTAAGCTAATATTTCTTTTGCTTACTGATATAAGGTGATGTCTTAATAAAATTTTTACCTAATATATAATTTTTTAACAAAATGATATTAGCAGTAATTTTTTTTTACTATATAAATTAAGATCAAATAATTAAAAAACTAATATCGAGTTGAAATAAAAAAAGGATTTAGATAATTATGTTAATTAGGTTTGTTATAAAAATCGTTTGTTTTTTGTTAAGCATTAAGTTTGCATTTGCTGATATTGTTGATGTTAATAATGAACAGATAAAAGAATTATCAAAAATTAATATTCCAATAGTGGATATAAGAAGAAGTTCAGAGTGGGACCAAACCGGAGTAGTGCCCAAAAGTATTTTGCTAACCTTTTTTGATAAAAAGGGAAATTATAATTTTGATAAATGGTATGAAAATTTACGCTTAAAAATTAATGATGGAAAGCCAATTATATTAATCTGCAGAAGTGGTAGAAGAACGAGAATAATAGCCGAAATGATGGATAAAAAATTTGATAATGTTATATATAATGCAAAATACGGAATAAACTCTTGGATTGATGAAAAATTAATAACAGTTAAACCATATTATTAATCCAATAATTATTTAATTAAATTTATGATATTTATGATTAATTTCTTAATTCTTTTATAGCGCTTGCAATATCTTCGTCTTGTATGTTTAAGGCTTCTCTTTTTACTCTTAGCTCATGTGCTTTCTCTAATACATTTGCATGCGTAAAACCTATAGGTGGGTCAAATTTATAACTGGCAAGTTCTATAAGTAAACCTAATGGTTCTCTAAAGTAAATTGAATCCATAAATCCCCTATCTTTAATACCTGTATTTGCAAAGCCATTTTCATTTAAATTTTTTTCAGCTATACGAATAGTGCTTTGACTTACCCAAAAAGCAACATGGTGAACACCCCCACATTCATTCTTTATTTTTTGTTTGTCTGGAATTATGTTTTCATTTGTGAAAATGGTCACAGTAGTACCGTCCCCACAATCAAAATATAAGTGATTAGTATTTAAGTCATCCAAATTTGGCTGTTCAAAAATAAACTTCATTCCAAGGATTTTTTGCCAAAAATTTATTGAGGTTTCTTTATTAGCCCCATTTAATGTAATGTGATGTATGCCTTGGGCTTGTATTATACTTCTCATTTTCTACCTTTTGAATTATTTCTAATATAAATAAAATTCATAGGAAACTTTTTAATTTATCCTAGTGACAAATTCAATCTTCACAAATAATTAATTAAAGTTATTAAATAGAAATTAATAATTTTTTGTAAGTTCTCTATTCATTTATTGATTTATAAATTAATATTTAATTATTTAATTTCAGTAGTAACAAATGACAAAAATTTCATCAATTATGATTTACGGAATTAGTATTTACTTATTATTAATTCTAATCATGTTTATTTTTCAAAGATCTTTGTTATATCAACCATCTAGAGAGAAACTTGATGTTTCTTACTATAATAGTTCTGGGTTGAAAAAAATTAATTTCACTACTCAAGATGGAATTGTTTTGAAATCTCTATTTAAAAAACCATCTAAAAGTGAGAATAATACTATAGTTGTATTTCACGGCAATGCAGGCCATATAGGCCACAGAGTCCAAAAATTTAAACCCTTTATGGACGAAGGCTATGGTTTGTTATTGCTTGAGTATAGAGGCTATGGAGAAAACAAAGGTAAACCTACAGAAAGTGGTCTTTACTTGGACGGTAAAGCGGCTTTAGATTTTTTAACTAATTATAATATTCCTGTAAACAAAACTATTCTATACGGAGAGTCTTTAGGATGTGGGTTGGCTGTGAAATTTTCAACAGAAGAAAGTTTTAAAGCAACTATTTTAGAGGCTCCTTATACATCCATAGCAGACGTAGCTATGCGCCAATACTGGTATCTTCCTGCTAGATGGTTAGTTTTAGATCGTTATGATATTATTAGTAAAGTAAAGAATATTAATTCACCATTACTTGTTTTACATGGTTTAAAAGATAAAATAATCAGTATAGAGTTTGGTAAAAGGGTTTTCAATTCTGCTCCAAAACCAAAAGAGGCCCTTTATATTCCTAATGCTGGGCATAATAATCTTTATGAATTTGATACATATAAAAAAGTAATAAGTTTCCTAAAACAAAATTAGTAAGTTTTATAAATGTAATCTATTTATAAAATTAACTTCGAATTCTTTCATCTATATAAATAAAGTGATAAGATGGAAATATGAACAAACTAACAACCAGTGATTCATTATCTTTAAGAGATGAACTTCATGCTAGACCTTATATTAAGTTAGGCAACAATCTAAGAACTTTTCACTTTGCGTATTTAATAAAAGACAATGATGAAAAGAATGCTTGGAATTATCTAAGCAAATATTTAAAGAAATTAAATTTTCAAAGTTTACCAAAAGAGCCATCAAAATACTGGGTGGCTGAAGGAAAAGATTTGATTATCCGATATGAATGTCATACAGAATTCATATCACTAACATTAATATATCCTGATAAAATTGAAGGTGATAATAAAAATATACCAAAATTATTTGATGTAAAATTCTTAAATTTATTGCCAAAAGTTTTTTTAGAAAAGTTTCCTGGACAACATTTTTTGTCATCATGGATTGAAATGGCACAATCTAGTCATAATTTCAAACCAATTGATATTGAGAAATTTTTTTTCCACGATAATTTTGCAGGCTCAAACGTTGCTGAAGATGGAGCTAATGTTTTCATGTCTTTTAAATCTGACAGGACTGATTTTCTTGGTTCTGGATTTAGAAGAGTATTTATACAAAATAAAAATCTTAGAACAAGAAGAACTGGAAGACTTCTTCAGAGAATTGTTGAACTTGAGACTTACCAGGTACTTTCTTTATTGGGCTTAAGTCAAGTCAGAGAACAAAGTTTTCATTTAAGTAATCTTGAGAAACAAATTACAGAAATCACAAAATCAGTTTCAAAAACTACAGAGAAAAATTTAGACAAAAAATCAATAGCTTATCCAGATTTTCAAAAAGATTTAAACCAACTTTCTTATGTTGTTGCCAAAATAGAAGAAATAGATTCTTTTACCAACTACCGTCTATCAGCCACAGCCGCTTATTACAAACTAGTAGAACAAAGGGTAAAAGATTTACGAGAAGACCGTCTAGAATCCTTTCAAACAAATGATGAGTTTTTAAGTAGAAGGTTACAACCTGCTGTTAGGACGAGTGAAGCTTTTTCAAGAAGATTGGAGTCATTAGCTACAAGAGCACAAAGAGCAGATAATCTTGTTAGAACCCAAATAGAAATGGGTGTTCAAATTCAAAATAAAAATTTATTGGAGTCCATGGAATTAAGAGCAAGAGCTCAACTTAGATTACAAGAAACCGTAGAGTCTTTGTCAATTGTTGCAATAACATACTATATTATTGGTCTGTTGAGCACTTTGATTGACCCAGTAAATTTTGATAAAGTGTTTTTTAGCAAACAAGTTTTTCTAGCATTTTGTGTTCCAATTATTCTTCTTCTCATATGGTTCATAGCAAAAATGGTACGAAAGAAAATTAATAAGATTAAATAGTATATTTACTATAGTCTAAAAAAATGAAGTAAAGGTGTGCCTAATGAAAATATATAATCATTATGTAAATGGCAAAGAGATGGAGCCAAATAGTAAAAAATATTTTGAAACAGAAAATCCTTATACCTGTGAAAAATGGGCAAAAATTGCTAAGGGTGATACACATGACGTTGATATAGCTGTAAATGTTGCAAAAGAAGCCTTTGAAAAAAAATGGTCTAAAACCAAACCTACAGAAAGAGGAAAATTACTTGTAAAACTTGCTGAGCTTGTTGAAAGAGACTTTCAAAGATTAGGTGAAATAGAGGTTCAAGATAATGGTAAGTTGATTGCAGAAATGGGTGCTCAAACAAAATATCTTGCCGAATGGTATAGGTATTTTGGTGGTCTTGCAGATAAAGTTGAAGGATCAGTATTACCCTCAGATAAACCTGGTATATTTAATTATACAAAATATGAGCCATATGGTGTTATCGGAATGATTACAGCGTGGAACTCTCCTTTACTACTTTTATCTTGGAAACTTGCTCCAGCATTAGCAGCAGGAAATACAGCAGTAATTAAGCCATCTGAATTTACTTCTGCTTCTACTTTAGAATTCATGAAATTAATTTCAGAAGCCGGATTCCCCGACGGTGTTGTTAATTGTGTTACAGGTATGGGTATTGACGTTGGACAACCACTTGTTGAACACAAACATATTTCAAAAATTGCATTTACTGGATCTGATGTTTCAGGTCAAAAAATCTATGAAACAGCTGCAAAAAAAATTATGCCTGTATCTTTAGAACTCGGCGGTAAATCACCTAATATTGTTTTTGAAGATGCTGATTTTGAAGCTGCAATAATGGGTGTAATATCGGGAATATTTGCAGCAACAGGACAAACTTGTATAGCAGGGTCTCGTTTATTAGTTCAGGATTCTATTTATGAAAAGTTTGTGAAAAGACTTGTTGAAGTTGCAAGTGAAGCAAAAATAGGTGATCCAATGTCACTTGATACACATGTAGGTCCTGTAACAACACAGCCACAATTTGACAAAATCATGAGTTACATAGAAATTGCAAAATCAGAAGGTGCAAAATGTGTTCTAGGTGGAAAAGCTTACTCTGGGGAGAATGTTAGAGGAAATAGATTTGTTGAGCCAACAATTTTTACCGATGTTAATAATGAAATGAGAATTGCTCAAGAAGAAGTATTTGGTCCTGTTTTATCTATCATTCGTTTTAAGGATGAAGAAGAAGCTATAAAAGTAGGTAATGATGTTATATTTGGTCTAGCAGCTGGTGTATGGACTAACAATATTGGAAGAGCGCTTAGAATGTCAGACTCTCTGAGAGCTGGCACTGTTTGGGTTAATACTTATAGAGCCGTAAGCTTTATGTCCCCTTTTGGTGGTTACAAAAGATCAGGACGCGGAAGAGAAAGTGGACAAGAATCTATTAAAGAATTTTTACAGACGAAGTCAGTATGGATAGCAGAACAAACATCCATTTCAAATCCTTTTATTATTAGATAATAAAAATTATTATAATTTTAGAAGTCATAGACTACTTCTAATAATTTATCTCCTTCACTAATCAAATCACCTTCTTTAATAAAAATATCAATAATTTTTCCTCTTTTTTTAGCGGTAATTGGGATATGCATTTTCATGCATTCTATCACTAATAAATCTGTGTCTTCTTCTATAATTTGATTTTTTGAAACTAATATCTTTATTAATGTTCCAGAAACTTCAGAGTAAATCATTATTTAACCTTATTCATATTCTATGGTCTCATTGTTCTACTAGTCATTCCTATTTTTCTCAAAGGTGCTGCTAAATCGGCAAATTCACACATAATTTTACGTGTATTTCTTGGATCTATAATTTCTTCTATCAAGAAAGATTCAGCTGACCTTAGAGGTGATCTCAATTTATTCAATCTCGTAGTTATTTTTTCTAGTTCAGCTTTAGGATCGTTTGAATTTTCTATATCAGACCTGTAGGCAGCTTCAATCCCTCCTTCAAGGGGCAAAGATCCCCAACGAGCTGAAGGCCATGCGCATCTTGAGATATAGCTGCTACCTCTTTTATGAGCGGCGCCGGCTACACCAAAACAATTTCTCATTATTATTGACAACCATGGTGTTGTAGTTTGCCAGATGGCCGACATAGCTCTAACACCTTCTTTAATTGTACCTTTTTTTTCGGCATCTAAACCAACTTGAAAACCTGGACAGTCTACTAAATAAATAACAGGTAAATGAAATGTTTCAGCCAAATCAACAAACTTTTGTACCTTTTTACATGTATCAGATGTCCAACAACCACCATAAGAATATGGATCACTAGCCATTAAAGCTATTGACCATCCATTAATTCTACAAAAACCTGTAACAATTGACTTACCATATTCTTTTCCAATTTCAAAAAAAGTATTCTTATCCACCAATTCTTCAATTATTGGTCTTATTTTATATACAGATTTAATATCTCTTGGAATGGCATCAATCAACCATTCTGACGTTCTGTTTGGATTATCTTCCGTGCTTAATTGTTCAGTTAATTGATAAACTGAATTTGGTAGATAAGATAAAAATTTTTTTGCAGAATTAAAGGCTTCTTCTTCTGTATCAACAGCAGCGTCAACTGCTCCTGATTTTAATTGAATTTCATACCCACCTAATTCATTTTTTGTTAACTTTTGACCTATCTGTTCAACAACGGGTGGACCAGCTACAAAAACAGCAGATTTTTCTTTAACCATGACCGAATAATGAGAGCATGCAAGGTGTGCGGCTCCCAGACCTGCTACGGAGCCAAGCCCTAGAGCCACTCTTGGAATAGTGCCCATACTCTCTACGACTAAATTCCAACCTTCCACTTCAGGTACATTTGCTCTACCTGTAGTTTCAATTGTTTTAACTGACCCTCCTCCGCCAGAACCTTCAACTATTCTAATCAAAGGTAGTTGGAGAGATAATGCCATCTGTTCACATTTTAGATGTTTTTCTCTAATTGAAGCATCAGCAGAACCACCTCTTAACGTAAAATCATCTCCTCCTACAACGATATTTCTTCCATCAATTTTTGCATTACCAAAAATAAAGTTAGATCCACTGAAATTAACTAAATCATTATTTTCATCGTAAGTAGCTGATCCTGAAATCTTTCCTATTTCATGAAAAGATGACTTGTCAGTAAGAATATTAATTCTTTCTCTGATTGTATAACGACCAGCATCATGTTGTTTTTTTACTCTTTCTTTGCCACCTAGATTTTCAGAAAGTTTTTCTCGAATTAATTTTTCTTCTAATTCTTTTTTCCAACTCATTTTAAATTATCAAACCCTATAACTTACTTTTTCACAAAATTATAAATTTTATGTTATTTAACATTCTAATGTTTTCATAAAAATTTAATATAAACAACATCAAAAAAGTTTCCATAAAATGATAACTATTAAGTGTGTTTAATAACACAAAACTTTATAGTATTTCTCAATGTTAAATATAAAAAGTTAGGTTAAACGTTATTATTTCTTTGCATTTTTTAGTGAATTTAATAACTTAAAGTTATAAATTTAAGTAAGGATTACATAAGAAATGGAATTCGATATTGAATCAAATATTTCTTTTATAGAAGATAAAATAAATGCTTTAGGACAAATTACTGATCAAGAAAAACCTTATACGAGGATTGTATTTAGTAAAGAATTTTATGATGGACGATCGTGGCTAAACGACCAATTTAAGTCTCTTGGCTTATCAATTTCAACTGATGAAGCAGGTAACTTAGTTGGTCTTTTAAAGACAAATAAAAAAACAGAAAAACTGGTTATAATGGGATCACACATTGATACCGTTCCATCTGGTGGCCGTTTTGACGGTGTGGCAGGAGTTGTTTCAGCTTTATGTGTCATGAATCATATAATTAATAATAACATTAATTTACCCTTTGATTTAGCAGTCTATGATTATTTGGGAGAAGAATTGAACGATTGGGGAACTTCATGTATTGGAAGCAGAGGTATTGGAGGAGTTCTTAATCAAGAAATTTTGTCTAGAAAAAACACATCAGGTTTAGTTTTAAGCGAAGAAATTGATAAAATTGGAGGAAATACTAAACTCCTAAATAATCCACTTCCAATAACAAAAAATATTTTAGCATGTCTAGAACTACATATTGAACAAGGAAAAATTTTAGAAGATAGAAAAATCGATATAGGAGTTGTTAGATCTATACCTAGTATTTCTAGATTTAGTGTTACGGTCAAAGGTCAAGCAGGCCATAGCGGTACTATTTTAATGAACCAAAGAAGTGACGCTTTAGTAACTGCTTCTGAAATAATTTCTTTTGTAAATAAATCTGCAATAAAACTGTCTCAAAAAAGTAATCAACATTTTGTTGCTACCATTGGAAAAATAAATGTTCATCCAAATTCAGCTGCTATTATTCCGGGATTAGTCGAAATGACAATTGATCTTAGAGCAACAAGTAAAAATTCAAGGCAGGAATTTTTAAATATTTTGGAGAAAAAAATTGCATTTTTAAATGACACCTCTTCTTGTAATATTAACATTAAAGACATAGCCTTTGCACCATTTGTGGAGATGAATAAAGATTTAATCCAGCTATTTAAGAATTCGGCTAGCTCACTTGGACTTTCTAATAATATTATGGATAGCGGTGCAGGTCACGATACAGCACAACTATCAAGAGTAGTCCCAGCTGGAATGATATTTATCCCTTGTAAAGATGGACTCAGTCATTGCCCAGAAGAATATGCAGAAGCTTCTGACATATCAAAAGGGACAGCAGTTTTATGGAAAATGGTTGAAAAACTAGCTTTTCAAAATATCAATAAAACTTAACATTATATTTTAAGCTGTTAAGATTTAAATGATTTTAAATAAATCTATAATGTTACTTTTTGTTTCAACATTCAAAATAAAATCAATAAATTGATCTACTTTATCTGTCTTAATTTTCTTTTTTGAGGACTGACAGCAAATCTCAAATTTCTTTAAGTATTCTTTTTCTGATAATGGAACCTTTGGATGACCGTATACATTATCAAGTTTAATTTCGATTTTTTTATTATTTTCTAATATTACCGTAAAAACTTGCGGTGTAAGAACTTTTTCATCTAACTCTTTATTTTTTAACATTGTTATTTTCTTGGAAAAATTGAGAGTTTCTTGGTTATCTAAGTATTTTCTATCTGTAAACGTTTCTATATCTAAATGGTCATTGATCATAAAACTTGCTCCAACAAATTTAGCACATAGCTTTGAATAATTTGTTGTAAGATCCTTAACAACTGGTCTAGATACTAATTTGTGAACTCCTGGTGGTACATGACAAACAATTGATTTAATATCATCTTTTTTTAATTGATGTTTTGTTTTTAAGTCTTTAATTGCATGTACTAGACCATGAGTTAATCTTCCACTTGGATATGGCTTATGCGCTAATTCATTTACCATCCAATGCTTACCAATATTTTCTTTCATATATCCCAAATCAAACTGATTATTTTCAATTAAATTGAAATATCCATGTTCTCCGTTAAAAACCCTTTTGGGTCCAGGGAACCCCGCCATAGTCAAATCCATTGAGGCTAAAGCTGCTTTCGCATTAAATCCTACTTGAAGACCTAAAATTGGGACTCCTTCAACATGAGACTGCATATTACCACAAGTCTGAGAATACATAATTCCTAATGCATTATTAATTTCAACCGACAAGAAATTTTCAATTTTTGATAAGGCTGCGACAGCTCCAAAACCACTTGCTGTTGCAGGCCTGAAAAATTTTAATTCTCCTTTAGCACTTATACCTAAGTATGAAGCTATATCTATTCCTAAAGCTAAAGAAAGTAAGAAATCCTTGCCACTTACTGGAGATCCATTTCTATTTTTAATTTCACAATGTGAAAGTGTTGCACTCAAAATTGCTGCCATTGGATGAACAACTGCACCCTCGTGAATACAGTCAAACTCTAGACAATGAATTTGGTACGCGTTTATTAAAGTGGTTGCATCTCTTGAATAATTTTCCCATGTTCCTAAAATTGTACATTCACTTCCATTAGACCAAGATTTTGCAACTTTTTTAAGTTCGGTTAAATTTGCTCCAGTACTTCCAGCTATTCCAACTCCAATAGTGTCTAATAGAAATTTTTTAAGATTTTTAATAGTTTTATTATCTAAATCTTCAAATTTTGAGTTTGCTATATGTTTAGTAAACAAGTCTGCAGCTTCGATTTTCATTATAATTCCTTAATGAAATTTATTTAATTTACGTTTTTCTAATATTTTGATTTATCTCTATTATATTTGCATTAGGATCAAATAAATAAACTTGGTGAATGTCTGGCATTGCATAAACTTTAGCATCTGTAAAAGGTATTTCTAACTTTTCAAGTTTTATTAAGAATTGATTAATATCTTTGATATTAAAAGCTGGGTGTCCACCAATAGTTGGATTATGAATGAATTTGTTTCTCCAGCTAAATAAAAAATCTGCTTTATTTATGTGTATTCCAGAATGATTGTTATCTAAATTAAAAATTGCTAATTGATTTGGATTAATATTTACATCTCCCAGCTCAGGTGGAGCCAACCACTTACCCTCTGTCATATTAAAATTTTTATTGAGGAAATTTACGGATAACCTTACATCGTAACATTCAAGATTTATATGATGAAAATTCCATATATAATTAAAGTCTTTTTGCGGTAATTGGGTTGTTTGGTCTTTTTCAACCAATTCAATATAATTAAGTCCGGGTTCTTGTAGCATTATAGAATGCCTTGATTTATTAAATGAATAATTAATATTATTTTTATCTAAGTCTTTAGTGATTAGATCTAATTCATTTAATGCTATTGTTGGAAAAGTTCTCCTACTTTGTAAAATATTATCTTTGCCTAGTTCATTTTTTAACTTGTATAAACGTAATTCTATATCTCCTCCAAAAACAAAACATTCTTCATCAGTATCTAAATTTTCGTTATTGCTAGTTTTATCGTTTAATAAAAAGTTGTAAAAATTTTTCGATTTTTCTAAATCAAAAACTGGTATTGAAATTCTTGATAATTTCCAATTCATTTAAATTTTTTAATCTTTATTTAAAGACACTGTTTCAAATTCAGCGGGACTTGTGATTTCTATTAACTCAAGATCATCTGAATGTTTAATTTCCCTATGATGAATTTCAGGTGGTTGGTAAACAACGTCTCCCTCATTTAATGTAAAAGTCCCTTCTCCTTTATACTCAAATTCGACAGAACCCTTTAAAATGTAAACCATTTGAAAATTCAGTTTATGATAATGCCACTCACCATTAGCGTGCTTTCCTTCAATCGCCTTAATTACATTAGCACCAAAACCACCAGAAGTTGCTTCTTCTATTCCTAAGTTTTTATAGGCAAAAAACCCTCTTAATCCCGATTCAAAATTATTTTCTTTTGATCTTGTAATTTTAAACTTCATATAATCCTCATCTGAATTTATTTATTATCTTAAAGTATTATATATTAATCAAAATTAAATAACACGATATATTGGTGTTAGGGCATTTAAAAGGTACAAATTTCTGATTTGAAATCCATACCATGGCCAGGTCGATTAGTTGGTTTTAGCATTCCATCTGCAGGTAGCAAAGGCTCTTTCCAAAGATGATCATACCATCCCATATATTCAAGCCACGAAGGGTTCTCTATTGAAGCTACAATATGTATAGATAGTTCAGGAAACATATGAGGTGCTATTTTAATTCCATATTTGTTAGCTAAATTACAAGTATGTAATAAATTAGTATATCCACCTCTCATTATATCTGGTTGTAAAACAGATATTTTTTTGCTCTTCATGAAAGGAAGTAAATCATGGTGTGTAAAATTATTTTCTCCTGTAACTATTGGTATTTCAGTTGAATTACAAATTTTTTCATAACCCTCAAAATCATCAGCCATTACAGGCTCTTCAAGCCATTCAGGTCTATACTCTTCAATTTTTTTACAAACATTTATAGTTTCTTCAACGGACCATCCTTGGTTTACATCAATCATTAATCCAATGTTATTTCCTATTGTGCTTCTCATGTCTTTTACATTCTGAATATCTTCGCTATTTGTAAAACAATGACCAACTTGCATTTTGATAGACCTAAACCCCATACTTACATAATTTTGAGCTTTTTCAATCATACCATCATGCCCTAACCCTCGGTAACAACCAGACCCATAAATAGGCAGAGAGTCGTCTTTTCCATTCCAAATTTGCCATAAAGGCAATTGTTTTGACCTGCCATAACAATCCCAAAGGGCAATATCTATAGCTGACATTGCCATAACAGATATACCCATCCTTCCTTGTATAAATGTAGCTTTCCACATTTTATCCCACAATGCCGAAATGTTTTCTATTGTTTCCCCTATTAGCAACGGCTTTAACATTTCATTGATGCACATCTCCAAAGTTTTCAATCCTCCTGCCAATGGATGAAGATGCCCAGTACCAATTACACCATCTTTTGTTTCAATTTGCACAATTAATAAATCTATCTTTTCTAAAGTTAAAAATCCTGTTTTTGGAGGGTCTGTAAAAGGCACCGAAGTTAATTTTGTTTTTATAGAGGTGATAATCACGTGATTTTCTCTTCATTTATCTTTTTTGTAATTTTAACCTTTGTAAATCACTTTACTCAAGATATTTTAGTTTGATTTACTTATTTATTCATTCATTATTTGTTAAATAACGTTTTTGAGGGCTAGATATGGACGCATTAATTGACGGAATGAAGGTGCCAACTTCTCTTTTAGATAATCTCTATGAAACTGATTTAAATAAATCTAACAATTTAGACCTTGAATTTGCTTTAGAAAAAGATGGATACATTTTTTTAAGAAATATTATTGACGAAAAAAAAATTAAACAAGCTCGAGAAGATATCTTTAAAAAACTAAATGAGGTTGATGAACTTTCAAATCCATTCACTGAAGGAATAGCGTCAGGTAATTCAAATAGAGATAAATTATTCAATGATAGAGGGGATTTTTGGAAAAACGTAAGTGCCATTAAATCACTTAGGAGGGTTACTAATGGAAAAAAATTGGAAAATATATTTACAAGAATTTTTAAAACTCCGTCTGTAGGTTTTGATTTTATATTTTTAAGGGCTGTTGCAGGAGGTAAATTTACTCATATGCATTGTGACGCTGGCTTTTTTACGCGCAAAACTCATAAAGTTTTAACATGTTGGCTCGTTTTTACTGAAGTTACTATTGATAGAGGACCATTATTTGTAATTAAAAACTCTCATAAATTTGATGATATCAAAGAAAAGTATAATGGGTTTGATGTTGATAAACACAAAAATAAAAAGGCTACAATAAGCACACATCCTGTTGATTTTGCCAAAAAAAGAAATACTAAAATTCTTACAGCTGAATTTAAACCTGGCGATGCACTGATATTTGGAATGTATACTGTTCATGGAACACTTGAAAATCACTCTAAAGATAATAAAATTCGTTTAACTTGTGATATACGTTTCCAACCAAAAAATGAACCAAAGGATCCTCGATATTTTGGAACTAATCCTGGAGGGACAACAGGAGCTGGATATGGAGAACTAAATAGTGCAAGACCACTGAATGAAGATTGGCATATTAGATAATATATAAAAATAAAGAATTAATTTTGATATAAATTTTATTTCATTATTTTGGAAATAAGGCTATTGATTTTTTATGGCTAATATTAATATTGAGGAGAGTTGGAAAATAGAACTCATAGATGAGTTTAATTCTACATACATGTCTGAGCTTCGCGTATTTTTAAAAAAACAACTTCTTTTGAAAAAAAAAATATATCCTCCTATGAATAAAATTTTTAATGCTTTTAATCTAACTCCTTTAGACAAAGTTAAGGTCGTTATAGTAGGACAAGATCCATATCATGGAGAAGGTCAAGCTAATGGATTGAGTTTTTCAGTTGAAGAATTTATGAAGATTCCACCCTCACTTCAAAATATTTTTAGAGAATTGTTTACAGATTTAAGATTAACTTCACCTCAAAATGGCAATCTGGAGTATTGGGCTAAGCAGGGTGTGTTAATGCTTAATAGTAGTTTGACTGTTGAAAAAGGTATGCCTGGTTCTCATCAGGGTAAGGGATGGGAAAAATTCACTAACAAAGTATTAAAGATAATTAACGAAAAAAAACATAATATTGTGTTCATATTATGGGGCAAAAAGGCACAAGAAAAAGGAGATTTTTTAGACAGAGATCGTCACTTAGTAATTGAAAGCGTCCATCCTTCACCTTTTTCAGTTCATAATGGTTTTTTTGGATCAAAACCTTTTTCAAAAACTAACCAATATCTAAAAAAAAATAATATTCAGCCTATTGATTGGCAACTTTAAACAGGAGTTTGTGTTACGTTTTATATATATTTTGAAAAGCTTGTTCTTGTTTGTGTTTGTTTAATATGAATAACGTTAACAACTCTAAAGGTATTATATTAGTCCTTATTGCAATGGCAACTTTTTCAGTGCACGATGCAATAATTAAATTTATTTTTAAAGAAGCAGCATTATATGAAATTTATTTTGGAAGGACATTTATAGCTGCAATATTATCTGCTTTATATTTATTATTAACAAATCAAAAAATTATATTTAAAACTGGCTATCCTATTTTGTCAGTTGTAAGGGTTATTTTACATTTTTTAGCTTTTAGTTTTTATTTCATTTCTTTGACCTACATGTCACTAGCAGTCGCAACAGCTTTATATTTTTCAACACCCCTTTTTATGTCTATACTAGCTAAATTATTTTTAAAAGAAGATATAGGTATAAGAAGATGGTTAGCTATATTATTTGGTTTTATTGGTATATTTGTAATTTTAAATCCTGATTTTAGAGATTTTGACTTCAAAAATTTATTACCTGTAGTTTGCGCTTTGTTTTATGCTTCATCAATGACTATATCAAAAAAAACTGCTGATAAAGATAATGTTCATACTCAACTTTTTTATTTCTATATCATTACAATTACAATTTGTTTAACCATGTTCTTATTGTCTGGCTCTGGACAATTTAATAGATTTGATGATCCAACGATGCAATTTATTTTTCGAGATTGGTTTTTTAATCCTAATTTTACATGGAAATATATTATAGCAATGGGAATTTTGGCATCTGTCGCTTTCACTTGTATATTTAAAGCTTACACTTCTTACTCTACCTCGATTACTTCAATATTTGAATACTCATTAATAATATGGTCAGTAATTATTGGATATATTATTTTTAACGATATACCTACTTTAAGAACGTTTGTAGGCATAATTTTGGTAGTAGGCGCAGGTATATTTATTTTTATAAGAGAAGAAATAAAAAAACAAAAAATAACTATTGAGACACCTTTAAGAAGGTAGAAAAATAAGACTTATTTTAAATATATTGGCTAATATTTTATAACTTAAAAAGGATGATAATGAATAATCAACATAAAGGAGTTAAAGCCCTATATAATTTTGTTGATGCATTTAACAGTGTAGAAAAGAATAAGATTATAAATAACCTTCATTTTCCTCATTATGTTCATTCAAATGGAAATGAACCTGTAATATACGAAACTGGAGAAGATTTTTGGAAATCTTTAAAAATACAATTTGATCAAATGATAAATGGTGAATATTGGCATTATTCAACATTAGATAAATGTGAAATAATAAATGAGACTGATAAGACAATACAATGCGTTGTTGAATTTAATAGACGAACTAAAGATAAAAAAAGTTATGGTACGGCTAAAGGAATATGGATTTCTACTTTAAGAAGAAATATTTGGGGACTACAAATTCGTTCAATGATACCTGTATCAGGTACAATAAGTGCTTTAGCTGGAACTAAAATGAATAATGATTGATAAATCAATAGATTTAAATGAAATTAGTTTTATTGGTAAAGGTTTGTCAAGACCAGAATGTGTTTTAGTTGATAAAGAACAAACATTACACATAGCTGACTGGCGTGGTGGAGTAACTTTAATTTTTCCAGATGGGTTTCAGCAAACAATTATAGCAAACGGTGATTTTAAACCCAAACCAAATGGAATAGCCCTTCATCCAGAAAAAGGATGGTTAATAACTCATCTTGGAGAGGATAAGGGAGGTGTTTTCAAATTAGATAATGAGGGCAACCTTTTCCCCATTCTGCTTGAAATAAATGGAAAACCCCTTCCACCAACAAATTATGTCCATATTGACAGTATTGGTCGAATTTGGATAACCGTAAGTACTCGAATTATTCCTAGAATTTTAGCTTGTAAACCAAATTTCAATGATGGATTTATTATTTTAATAGATCAAAACGGTCCTAGGATTGTCGCAGATAATTTAGGTTTTACTAATGAATGTCTTATCCATCCAATAACTGGAGATCTATTTGTAAATGAAACATTTTCTCGACGCTTATCTAAATTTGAAGTTTTGCCTAATGGTAACTTAATAAATAAAAAAATTGTGACCGAATTTGGAATTGGAGAATTTCCTGATGGTCTTGCTTTTGATACAGATGGTGGTGTCTGGGTGACATGCATTGTTAGTAATAAACTAATTTACGTAAATCAAAATGGCCATAAAGAAACTATTATTGATGACAGTGATTTTGATCACGTATCTAATGTTGAAAATGCTTATCAAAAAGGAATGTTAGAAAGGAAACATCTTGATAATATTGTGAGTCATAAGCTCATGAATATTTCAAGTATAGCTTTTGGAGGACTGGATTTGAAAACAGTATTTCTTGGGTGTCTGCTTGGTGATCGGATTTCTACATTTAAATCAGAAAAAGCGGGGCTTCCACCATCTCATTGGAAACCAATAAAATTGGTGAATAAGAATTATTCATGAGTAATTAAGTAGATATTGGAAATTGTTTTGATTAAATCACTAAATTATATTGTTATAATATTTATTTATTTTATGAGTTTTAGCTTAGCTAATTGTAAAAGCTTGGATAATTCTATTAGAATAATTGATGGCGACACTATCATTTTAAATTCTGAAAAAATAAGATTCTATGGGATTGACACTCCAGAAAAGAAACAAAAGTGTAAAGATAGAAATGGTTTATCATACCCTTGTGGTGAGTTTGCCACTAATGAATTAAAAAAGATTATAAGTTCAGGCCAATTATTTTGTAAAAAAAGAGCTACAGATAGATACGGTAGATCAATTTCAATCTGTTATGTCAACGGTGTAGATATTAATTCTCTAATGGTAAAAAATGGGTGGGCTTTAGCCTATAGAAAATACTCGAGGGATTATATTGACGAAGAAAAGGAGGCTAAAGATAAAAAAATGGGTATGTGGGCTGGTAAATTTATAGCTCCTTGGAGATGGCGTAAGCTTAAACGATAAAATATAATTACCTCCATTTAGGACCATAATACCATGCAACTAAAGAACGTCTTGTTCCAAAAGTAACTGGTGACACCCTATGCCTAAGGTATGACGGAAATATTATCACGGTACCCTGTGGTTTGAAATCAACGTTGGTCTTGATTTCGTCAAATTCAAAATTTCCACCAACATATTCATTACTATCACTCAATTGTATTGTGACGGACAATTTTCTATCCATACCGTCCTGACCATTCCAGTTAACATCATGATGCCAGTCATAATGTCCTTTTTCGTTATGTCTATATTCTATAAATTGCATTTCTGAATTATTTTTAATATCAATTTGGAAAGCTTTATTTGCTTTTAAAACATATTCCCATAATAGCATTTTAATCCATTTATCTGATAGCCAGCATATTTTACTCCTTCTAATATTTTGCATGGGCCCGTATGAAGAAAAAATAGATGCGTTAGATAATGGTGTTTTATTTGCAATATTTAAAATTTTTGAAATTTTTTCTTTAGATATAGTATTTTGCCATACTTGGAATAGCTCTCGCATAATTCTTAACCTAAATTATAAAGTAATATGTTAAAAGTAATTAAGTTTAATTAAACTGTAAATTATGCAATGTAACCTTTAGGTAATTTTTTAGGTTTTGGTTTTAGAAGTGTTTTTAAGTGAGCAATTTCTTCATCTGCTTTTTTTAGCTCAGCTTGTTCAGCTTCTCTGACTTCATTATTCATGTTTTTTTGAGCTCTTAATCGTCTCAATTCATACATTCTATCTTCTTCTTCTTCCGTAAGTTCGTTCTCGTCTCTCTCTTCGAGCAATTCAAGTTCAGTTTTTTTAACTTCTCCTTCAAGACTTTCTTCGGCTTTTGAATCGTCCGCTGATGCAATAGCTTCATTAATGTCTACTGTTGGTGCTTCTGCAGGTTCATCCGCTGATGCAATAGCTTCATTAATGTCTACTGTTGGTGCTTCTGCAGGTTCAT
>OCZA010000289.1_pt1 | contig 18069 bp, 13 predicted proteins | sample 1539021 | NCBI WGS metagenome assembly OCZA01 (sample SAMEA2619376, study PRJEB22493) | marine metagenome | biome: marine biome (ENVO:00000447); feature: surface water layer (ENVO:00002042); material: "saline water (ENVO:00002010), including plankton (ENVO:xxxxxxxx)" | depth 5 m | reverse complement strand
TCCCCCTGAATATGTCTATGATGCAGAACCGCGTGCTCTCACCATGGCGGTTATTACGTTGCTTGGAATTGCCCAAGACGGTGGCCGTCCCCAGCCAGGATGCATCCGTCCTTGTTGTGAAAATCTCAGCAGTGAAGATCGCAGAAGTCCCGTTTCGATAAGCATCCAAACGGAAGGAGGTAAGACTCTCCTTGTCGAAGCGACAAGGGATTTGGGACGGCAACTTCGATTTATTGGAAATCCATCTATCGATCATCTGTTTCTGACGCATGCCCACCTCGGCCATGTGGATGGGCTTGGTCTGTTTGGCCGAGAAACCATGTCGGCTCGAAACATCCAACTTCATTGCAGCCCGTCCATGCAATCACTCGTTGAAACGACGCCAGCATGGAACCAGTTGCTGAAACAAAATGTGTTCCAGTTCGCCTCATTCCCTCGCATCGAAATCGACGATGTTGCAGTTGAGTTTCATCAGGTCCCACATCGTGACGAGTTGTCGGATACACATGCAATCGTTGTACGAGGCGAGAACAAATCAATTCTCTTTTTGTCTGATCATGACACGTGGAAAGAAACACTCGATGCACATGGGTGCGAAACAATCCGCGAATTCCTTGCCAAACTTAACGTCGATATTGCGTTGCTTGATGGAACATTCTGGTCAGGCGACGAATTGCAGGGTCGCGACATGAACGTTGTTCCTCATCCAACCGTTGAAGAATCCTTGCAACGACTGGGCATCAAATCGAAAGAAGACCCACAAATTGTGTTCTTTCATTTGAATCATACAAATCCATTGCACAACATGGATTCGGAAGAATACAGGACGCTTACAGCGTTAGGGTGGGACGTTGGGTTCGAAACCCAACAGTTCATTCTTTGACTTCCGTGAGCGTATAGTCCAGTGTGATTAGGGATACAGTCCAATCAACGGATTCATCCGAATCTCCGTTTTGACAGACCGGAGAACCTCCACTGTTGACCACAACGCTGATTGTGAAATCGTAGGTTCCAATACCCGAATCGCCGCCTGCAAGTGATGCGTCTATTTCAGATGACGAACTGTTGGTCGCAGTGCCGACGAGGCTTTGATTGATGAAGTATAATTCGGACTCGAGATTCTCTTGTGTCCCTGATTCTGTGACGTTAAAATCCTGAATTCCTCCCTCGTAGCCGACCTCATCATCCTCAGTATTGGCTAAGAAATTGCACGCTTGCTCGTTATCAGTGTGACTTGTTGCAATACGGAACCCAACCACGTTGAGACCGGAAACATCAACAGCATCACTGGACGCTGTGATCTGAGCAGTATCAGTAATTACCTCTGTACCCGACCCGATTTCTACAAAACTGAAATTCCCATCAATTTGATACATTGCAACCACGTTAGCATCTGAATTTTCACTTGAATCCGGCCCATATGCTGCATATGCTCCTTCAGCAACACCAAGGAAACACAGTGCGATAACACCAATGGTAGCGAACTGGTTTCTCCGTTCTGGCGAAATCTCGAATCGACCCAATGGATTTGATGCAGAATCATCCCGAATGGCGCACATAACGAAGTGAGCAATGAATGCAGATCCGACTCCCGGAACGGATGGGAAGACATCGTCACCAAGCCCGAGGAGGGTCCAGACAATGACTCCAAAGAAAGCAGAGATCATCATGACAATCGAATGGAATGTATCGGGCTTGTATCCCATCCAACGAATGATGAGGAGGGGGACAAAGATACCTCCCAGACCGTACACGGCAAGAACCACTAGAGCGAATACGGAGTCACCTCCGGGAACATAAAGTCCTGCAATAGAAATCATTGTTGCAGCAGCTGCAACGTACAATGTGACGATTTTCGTTGTCTTGTGATCTTCTCGCCATTCTGGCTTGATGTCATCCGTTATCGCTGCAGTACATGCAAGAACTTGGCTATCTGCCGTTGACATTGTAGCAGCAAAGATTGACGCAAGAATCATTCCAACTCCAAGCGCAGGAAGTGTGTCCATTGCAAGTGCTGGCAGCCCAAGTTCTGCATCAAAATCACCTTCCGTAAACAAGACTCGACTGGCCAGGCCGACAATGAACATCAATGCAATAAACGGCGTTTGCCAGACGAAAAACCAAATCATGGCCTGCTTTCTGTCTTCGTCGGAGTTGAGGGTCATCACCCGAGATACGACTTGTGGTTGCCCTGCAACACCGAGCCCTCCTAAGAAGAACGCCAATAGGTAAAGCGAGATTCCCAGGGAAATATCGGTTGGAAGGAAATTGACGAGAGTTGTGCTCTGGGACTCCAGTTCACTGTGCATTCCAGAAAAGCCCCCAACGTTGCCAAGAGCAACCCAGCACAGAATGACTGAACCGACGATCATGACGCAGGATTGTGCAGCATCGGTCCAAATCGAGGCCCGAATACCGCCTGCATAGCAGTAAGCGACAACAAGAACGAACCCAATCAGGATACCAACCAATTCAGGCCATCCCAGCATGACGAAAAGGGCTTTTCCGCCGGCTGTCAGTTGGGCAGCGGCATAAATTGACAAGAAAAACACCGAAAGAACAGCAGCCAATTTTGCCTCAGGCGCCCCAGCTTTCTCAGCGACCAGTGAGGAAAGGGAGCGAAGTCCACGCTCATTTCCTTCCTTTTGGATGAATTTGTACAACCAAGCCCATGCGACCAATTGCCCGATGGTGGATATGACACCAATCCAGATAGCAGAATATCCCATTAGGTAGATGAACCCAATGAAACCGATGAACATGTAACCAGAATTCCACGTGCTTACGGCAGAAAGGGCTGCGAGAGCAGGATGCATTCCTCGGCCGGCAACGAGATAATCATCCGTCGTATCTTGTTTGACGCGCATACTCGCCAATCCAACACCGGCAAAAAAGCCGAGAAAAAGCAAGAACGAAAGAAGAATCCCAGTGTCCATTTTGTCACTTCCAACGGTTGATGGCTTCCTGCTCCATCTCAGATATGCTGGCTAAGAAGACCATGCAATTCAATCTCCCGCCTGAGAGTTCACCCAAGTTTCGAATTGTTGTCGTCTTCATCAATGCGTCGTCTGTTCCCAAATCACTGCAAAGGACACACATGGAATCGAAGACAGAACCTGCTTGTTCTTTTATTACATCATCAACAACCGAATCACGTAGTTTCGCAGCCATTTTCTCAATGCTTGCAAGTGCATCAGAGGGTTGCATTGGACGCTGGTCTCCTGTCCCTGCTCCCGTTGGGTCGAGGTCAAACAAGACCAAGGTGTGCAGACCCTGCATCTGGTTTCTTAACATCACTTCCAGGGGAGAGGTGACAATCCAATCACCGTAAGGATATGTGAGTGTCGTCGACCGGCCAAATTTGTAATCTGATAGTCCGGTCGAGCCTGGGACAAGTGTCGTCACAGAAATACCGTGAATGACACGGCAAGGAAGCCCTTGTTTTTCGGCTCGAAGTTGGAAATCAATGTGTGTGGTCGCTTGCATGGGGTCCCCAACAACCAAGATTGCAATGGACGTTGTTTGTGCTCGCTGGAAAAGCTCCTCGGGTCGTTCCACTGCGGGCCTCATGACCCTCTCAATCGGGCCAACCATTGCTTCCAATTTTTCCAGTTCTGATTCAGGCCACAGGGCAGTGTATGCTTCGTAAAGACGAACATCGGAATTCTTTGCAGCCTCAATCGCTTCGATGGTCATGGACTCGACTTTTCCTGGACCGATTCCAATGAGGGAAAAGCCGATTTCGTTGCCATTCTCCATCCTCAAACCTCATACTTGCGATGGTTGTCCGAGAACCATGCGTCATTTGAGGGTGCCGAGTGCTCAGACATCGCATTGGATTCGGCACTGTAAATCAAATGGCTGGTACCAGACAGGCCATCGTGTTCAACAGGTAGAAGGCGAGAGCGCGATTCCTCTAAATGAACAAGCTCCGGATGAAAGTCATACTGCTTGGGAAGGCAATCTGATGATTGAACTAGATTCGGATATACAGAAGACCCGGTACTACTGGGAACATATACCCACTCAGATTCGTGTCGCATTCGATGACCAATTTCCACAGGCATTTGAAACACAAGGTGACGTTTTGCTGATCAAAATTCCTGACGAGATGATTGAAATCGAAGATGAAATTGCTGCCGCCATGCTGAAGCAATTTCCGTCCGTACGAATCGTCTGTCACGACAATGGAGTCGAAGGTGAATTCAGAGTCCGAAATTTACGTGTTCTCAAATCACGTGACAACACTTCGACGCAGACTGTGTACCGTGAGCACGGACACGAATTTGTTATCGATCCGGCAGTGGCATACTTTTCTGGACGTCTAAGCACTCAACGAATGAAATCGTTTGAAGCGATTTCGTCCTTTGCTGAGCGCAAAAACCGGCCACTCGTGGTTGTCGATCCGTATGCTGGCGTTGGCCCCTCAATGGCGTTGTCGTATACTACGCCCGGCCTCATTTCCAAAGCATATCTGAACGACATGAATCCCGATGCAGCCAACCTTCTCAAACTGAATATGGAACGGTTCCAACGGAATCGAAAAACCGATGGAACCTATGTGATCGATTGCATGGATGCGAGAAATCTCGTCGATGCGAGGCCCGAAATGCAGGGTTGTGCTGATGTGCTTTTGGTGAATCTGCCCCACGACGGCATCGCTCATCTCACACATTTGCACCCTCTCCTGTCGCATGAGATCTCGCTTATTTGTGGGTGGACCATACAAGAAAAGCAAGCGAATATATTTGGGCAACTGCAAACCATCATTGAAACGACAGGAAGGACAATGATTGAGCATCATATTGAGGAAGTGAAGGGATTTTCAACTGCAAAAGCAATGTTTCGGTATGAATTGGTTTTATCGAAAGAAAACAAGCGCTGATTTGATGAACGTCCGATGTTTGGGTGTGTTATGCGCAATGTTGTCCAATGCCAATGCGGAGCTAGCATCGACATCGCAGGAGCAACTCCACGCATTGATGGGATCAAAGTGTGGTGCAGAGTGTGTGGTACAGTTACGATTCATCAGAGAAATGAATCAGGCGCCCGCTCCGGGAATTGAACCCGGGTCGCAGGAATGACAATCCTGCATGATAACCTCTACACCAAGCGGGCCGTAGGCATCTTGCCGTAACGGAACCGCTATTTAAGCCGCGAGGTATCGCATAGTCAGGGACGACCATGGCGGCAAAGAAAACCTCTGCAGAACAAGCACGAGAAAAAGCAGAAGAAGCCGCCTTGGGCTCAATGCTTGATGGTGCGTTTGGTGCCATGGAAGGTATTGAAAATCCGCCATCAGACTCAGGGCCTTCAGGACCGCCTCCCGGTCCAACTGGGCCACCTCCAGAAAGTTCTACGAGGCCACCCTCTGGGCCCCCTAGCGGACCTCCAAAGGGACCCCCAAGCAAACCTCCAAGTGGCCCCCCTAGCGGACCTCCAAAGGGCCCCTCAAGCAAACCTCCAAGTGGGCCCCCTAGCGGACCGCCAGGGAGACCTCCATCAGGCCCCCCATCTGACCCTCCAGCAGATCTTCAGGAAGAGGAGCCTGCCCCAGAAATGGAATCACCGGACGAGACCTCTCCAATTGAACCCGAACAATCCGACACGCTTCCCGTGGAAGGAGAGCCGGAGCCAGAAGAATCAGAAAAAGACAAGACGATAGTCAGTGAAAAACCATCCGAAATTGAAAGCGAACCGGCTCCGGAGGAATCAGAAGCAGTACCCGAAAAAGCGGTAATTGAAGAATCACCCGCCGAGGAACCAGAAGCTTCCGAACCCACGGAAGCCGAAGTACCACAAGAAGGTACAATTCCCTCAGAAGCGGAAGCTGCCGAGGCTGAACCGAAAGAAGCCACTGAGGAAGATGCTCCAATCGATGCGGAAAGGGAAATGGAAATCGCTCGCCTCACAGCTGAAATTGAACGCCTCCGTGGAAGTCTCGTTGGGGCAGCCGAAGTCATCGAAGAGATCGAAGAAACACCGATGCCACCGGTCGTTCTCGACAACATCGTTGTTCCTCCGCACATCGTCGCGGATTTCGCTCGAATGGGGCGTCAACTCAGTAGAGAATCGTTGGTCAAAGGCACCATGGGTGCAATATCGATGCTCCACCCGGACGAACCCGGTCTGATGATCAGCACTCGCCACTCGACAACGCTGTCTCGTTTGGATGAACGCGGTATTGTGGGAGGGCGTCTCGGTGGAAATCCACCGCGCGGCTCCATCGGCGATTGGAAAGTTCACGAGGTTCTTCTCGCATCTGTTGCTCTTGTTACAGGAGGGCCAGCAGCCTGCATTCACATGCAGGGTCCGTACACGACGGCTGCGAGTTGTGAAAAGGACTTGATCCTCGTCCAACCAATCGATGTTCTCGGGAAAGAACAGATTGGCAAAGTTGTCATCGTAGATCCGGACGATGATGCGCAAGAAGAATTCCTTCGCCAAGTTGCTGAAGCGTTGCAGCAGGGCGGTATGCGCTGCGTTGTCGTTCGAGGCCATGGAGCATACGCTGTCGGAGCCAACCTCGATCAGGCGATGGCGAATGCAGCCATGCTTGAACATTCGATGCAAGTGCTACTACTCGCTCGCCAAGCGAACCTCAAGATTTAGGCATCCCGTGCCTGACGACAGACTTCGACGAAGTTTTCGAACATCTCTTTTCCAAATTCTGAGTCGTTGACTTCTGGATGGAATTGCAAACCAAAACGATCCCCTGTAATATTTTCCATGCCTTGGATGCTGCAAGACGGGCTACTCGCGGTAACAAAGAAACCCTCGGGTACGAGATGAACTTCGTCATTGTGTGACTCCCAAACGGTTTGTTTTTCCGATGTCCCAGCGAAGATTTTACCACCGCCATCGTGCAGTTCAATATCCATCGCTCCGAATTCAGGAATCGGTGACTCACGAGCGTCACCCCCGTAAAATCGAGCCATAAATTGATGGCCTGCGCAAATTCCGAGAATTGGAATATCGAGTTTGAGGAATTCGGCACAATTCCCCAACTCCCCTGATAGACCGATTCGAGCAGCACCTCCTGAAAGGATGAGCCCATCCAACGCTCGAAGTTGACTGACGGGGGTGTCGTTTGGGATGATTTGTGTATCGACTTTAAGATACTTCAGCATCCTCCATTCACGATGAGTCCATTGCCCACCATTGTCAACAACGTCAATGACTAGAGGTGTATCTTCGCCCATGGATTCTCTTGTTCCGAGAACATCCTTGAACATGCCGAATATCGCGCGTTCATATACTCTGGAGATTCAAAGGTTGCGAGGAACAACAATGTCGGATAAGAAATTCACAGTTCACGTAGCCAGAGAAGCAGGTCACGAGCAAGAGCTCATGACCCGACAAGACATCGTCGACGCGGTGTCAACAAACGAAAACAATTGGGTCTTTGTCGACTCACAAATGGTCAGTGTCGAAGAACTCGAAACCATCGAGCTGAACGATTCCACTGAAATTCGCATCAACCCTGGAATGGTCGGCGGAGCAGAAACATTCACCGTTCTTGTGGCGAGCGAGAAAGGTGACCAGGCCATGACGATGACCAAACAACAACTTGCAGGCGAGTTGACAAGCAACCAGGGAAATTGGCTCTTTGTTGATGGCCAGATGGTTGATGCTGCAACCATAGAAAACACTGAACTCAGTCAGGACAACGTCTTGCGCCTAGTACCGTCCATCGTTGGTGGATCTGAAACCTTCACGGTTCAGATTACCGATGCGACAGGTCACTCGGTTTGCGAAATGACCAAGGAAGAAATTGCGTCAAGCGCAAAGGAAGGCAACAACTGGGTATTCGTCGACGGTCAGATGGTCGCTTCAAGCGCCATTGCAGAGACAGACCTTGCACAAGCCGCTGAGATTCGCATGACAAGACCACTTGTTGGCGGCTTCTGATATCAGATTCTGACGGACAGATTCAAAACCAATGGGTAAGTCGGTCTGGCTATGTCGGAACTTGTAGACTACAAGTGTGCGCTCTGCGGCACTCACGAAAGCTTTGATCGTGAGCGAAACGGAATTCACTGCAGCCATTGCGGTTGCAAGATTTTCATGAAGCTTCGCAGAAGCAGCGGAGACCGAAAGAAGAAGACGCTCAAGGCAGTTTGAGCCCAAGCAAATGGTCAAAGACCTATGCCGCTGAATGATGCACATGGCGAGTTGGCTTGAGACATACCCTCCTCGTCGTTTTTCTGAACTCGCACTCGATGAGTCTGTCATTGACACGATTGAACGCGTTGCACTCCAAGCAAATCCACCGCATCTCCTCATCTCCGGCCCCCCGGGTTCTGGTAAGACGGCTACTTGGCATCTCATCGTTCGGCAAGTTCTTGGACCATCGTGGCGCTCGACGACCCACGTCCTTCAAGCAAAGGACCTAGCAAAAACTGCAGGTGCGATGGCAGCTTTTGAATCGTTTCTACGTCCAGGCGGCAAAGACTCAAGCGATACCCTTGCAAGCCGCACTTCGCTTGATGCGTTCGACTCCACTTTCTCACAGGTCTCTACCGATGATGTCGCCCCAGCGGGGCATGAATCTCAGCGTGGAAGCCAGAACGATGTTCATATCTCTCGAATCATCGTTATTGAAGATGCAGACCATCTCGGACACAAACGCCAGCCTCTCCTCCGTCGCATGATGGAGGCGACAAGCCATACGTCGCGGTTCATATTCACCGCGCAGACACCATCGCGAATAATCGATGCACTTCGTAGCCGAACCCAACACATCCGGTTGACCGGTGTCCCCCGGAAGAAAATTGAGCACAGGCTTACTCAGATATGTGGTATGGAAGACATTGAACCAGTGCGCGGGATTCTTGGCGATATCGCTCATATCTCGGATGGTAACTTACGAAAAGCACTGTTCACAACCGAGGTACTCGCTTTGCGAGAGCTACTAGGAGATCGAGAAAATCTCCATCGTCTGTTAACAATGATTTCAACAAATGAAGTCCAACGCATGATCGAAGCTGCTCTGCGAGGCCAGGTTGTTGAATGGCGATGGGAAAAAGATGGTTACAAGAACACACGAAAACTGAAAGGCGCACTGGGAATTTATGATGACATAATTTCTCAGCAGAGTCTGGAGGCCGAGGACGTAATTGAGCAAGTACACCAAGTGTTGACAGGCGGGCGACTAAATCTCCCAGAGAAACAACTCACCTCGGCCTTGGCAGCACTCTCCGATTGCGATGTTCGGCTTCGCCGTTCGTCACAAGGGCGTATACAAGTCGAGAAGATGCTGCATGAATTTGCTTTAATTCAGCAACAGTAACCTCCATCATAGGGAGCGTTTTGGCAACGCTGGGCGTGTAGCACAGCTGGATAATGCATCGGCCTCCTAAGCCGAAGATCGCGGGTTCGAATCCTGCCACGCCCGCCAAACGTATGCCTTTCATTGCGAAAGCATCGAAGAAGACATATGTATGCTGCATGTAGAAGTGTTGATTGAGATGGAGCCCGAAGAAGAATCCATCGTCGCTCGTACTCGACGGACCATCAAGTCCTTGCCAGACCCCTATGGTCATGGATTTGCAAGGAATGAAGATCCACTAGAGCGGACCAGAGAAGCGTGGGAGAGGAGCGAGCGGTTCCGCATGAAAAGCGGTCAGATTGCCAACAATTCATTCTTCCTCGCTTTTCGAAACGTAGTAGGTTTCGGTATCGCAACGACTGCAGTTTTGCTGGTTGTCGACCCCTCCATCCTTCCATTCACCTCACCGTTGTTTATACTCGCTCTTTGGCTTGTGCCTGCTTTGGCCGCCTTTGTACCTCCGATCGCTGGTAGTGAAGCCACGTGGTCTGCTGTTGAAGCAAAAATATCGCTACGTGAGCAGGGTGGCTTTGGTGATGGAAAACGCCACACGTTAAGGGCGCAACCCGGCATGGATCGCGTTCTTGAAGGCCTTAGAGATGGACGCCGACAGAACAACATTAGCGCATTCCTTGCAACAACCTCCTTGACGTTCCTTTGTTTATCGATGCTCATAACCCCTAGATCAGTAGCATGGAATTTGTTGCTTCTCACCTCTATGACAGCAGGTATTGGACTGAGCATTCATTCCATTTTGACAACTTACTACATTCGCCTGCAAGCAGACTCAATGCCTCTCTTGATTCACTATGCTCCAACGCATCACCCAACGCAGCTAGGTTCGCCACTCGGGCAATTGCTTCAGTCGCATCTCGATCCAGATTCACTTATTGAATGGTCCGAATGGGAGCAGCGGTTCCATGAGGCGATACTACCGGGGACAGATCCAACCCAAGCAAGGGAACGGCTTCTCTTCCTCCTTCATCTCAATGCAAGCAACATTATTGACGAAGCAACTGTCTTTAATTCGCTTCGCGACTTCATGCCACCGAATGCAATTCAAAGCGTCCTGCTTTCACAGGAGGAGTTGTTCAATTGGAGAACCCTTCAACGTGCCCTCGAGCATGCTCGTGCCTGGCAACCTGGGGCATTTCGGCTTTTCGAACGACTCCAGAATGATTTCCTCTCAGGTGCACCAGAGATACTTCTCTCACCCTGGCGGATGGATATATCGCTTGATTCGACCTGTTACGATGGCTCTGGGAGCCTCTTCATCGCACTCAACAATCAGACCTTCGATGCAACGCACGTTCGCGTCGAAGTGCAGGTTCCTGGGGGTGAACCTCAATCCATCGACCACCGTTTCGAATTGGCCCCCTGCCCCCCGCCATTGAAAGCAATTGAACTTACAAGTGCATCAGAAGATGATGTTTTGAGTTGGCTCCCCCGTTACCTCGAGCGAACCGTGGTTTTGTGGATTAACGTAGCATGGGATCGTGGCTTCCAGGGCGATGCTCAAGTTCAGATTACGCTACGTGATGATGAAGGAATCGTCCTCGGTTCTCGAATTGTTCGAACGAATGTATTGCCCAAAGAGAGCCGACAAAGGATTGAGCGCATACGGCAACTCCTACGCGTTCGCAGATTTTCCGAACTCGATTTACCAGCCACAACGAGTTGACATTTGCTAACGGACCAAGCGCTTTGCTTATTGCGGGGGTTTGCCTCGGTGACATCATCGGGGTGTTGGTATGGAAGCATGGGATGTCGTGATTCTAGGAGACGGTCCTGCAGCACTTTCTGCTGCTGCTCAAGCATCGAAGGATGGTGCGAGCGTTCTCATAATGAGTTCAACAGGACTTGGCGACGCTGGAGCAGAGGCGCTCGATGGAATTGCGTGCCACATTCAAGAAGAAAGCAATCGAGGCCATCGAGAAGATACCATCAAGGGGGGCGCCTTCCTTTCCGATCAAGATATTGTTGCTGTTCATACAACAAAGGCGCTCCGAATTGTCGACCTTCTTGAACGCAGAGGCGTAAATTTCCGACGCGACGCAAAAGGAATTGTCAAAGGACACTACGCATCGGGTCATTCAAAACCCCGGCTCTGCAATGCAGGCGATGCGACAACAAGAGAAATCCAACAAGTGCTCGAAGAGCAGTGCATGAAGCACGGCGTCACTCGTCGCGGCGACCAAGTTCCACTCGAGTTGATTCACACTGATTATTCTGTTAACGGACTGATTGCCGTTGACATGCTTAACGGCAGAATCCTTTCAATTCAGTGCAAAGCTCTCATCATTGCCGACGGGGGCTTCGAGGGCGCGTTTACCAACGGCTCTACCTCTTTAGGGATGGACCTTGCCTACAGGGCAGGGGCTCCACTACGAAACATGGAATTCATTGCTGAAGCGCCACTCGGCATTGTCGGGACCAACCTCGTTATATCACAATCCATTCTCTCCGATGGAGCGACACTTCACACACCTTCGGGCACGGCACTCGAAACGACATCAAGTACACCGACATCTGAAATCTGCTCAAAGATGCATGAAGCCGGAACAACAGTGCTTGATGCCCGAAATCTTGGAGAAAACGCAGATTGGTGGACTGTTTTGTTTGACAACGTCAAACAACGTACAAGTGTTGACATGCATCGCCAAACCATTGAAGTCGCGCCTGTTCCAACTCATACAATCGGTGGACTTCCCACGGACGAGCACGGTCGCGTAGTGATGCAATCTTGGGCTCGATGGTTTACTGGACTCTACGCCGCAGGTTCAGCATCATCCAGTGGACTTCACGGAGCAGATGTTCTTGAAGGAAACCGCTTGCTGGAGTCTCTTGCAGTTGGGGAAGCCGCTGGCACACATGCTGCGGAATGGATTGAGAAGCGAAAATTCACTGCAGCGTCAAAACTGGAAGACGCCAATGGCCTTGCAGAAGCTGAATTGAGTATGCTTGGAGGAGAATCTGAGGGGCCCGTTCAGCGCTTGAATCCAGTACTAACTGGATTAAGGGAAGTTTTGATCGGTTTGAACACACCTGCCAGTACTGCAGTTGATTATGACAATGCCAGTACGATGCTTGAACAACTCTCGATCAAGGCTGAGCAACTTTACTGCGATCAAACCTCTCTTATTGCCAATCAAAACCTCCTCGAGATTCTACGTACTCAGGCCGCAATTCGGATGGCCCAAGCATACGTAAAGTCAGCATCGCTCAGGACAGAATCCAGAGGGCTGCATCAACGCTCTGATTACCCAGAGTCCAACGATGAGCAGTTGCATCATAATTTGATTTTCTCCAACGGTACCCATGGAACGCTCGCCTTGCGAAAGGGGCCTTCAGGGAACTGGATTCTCGCCCCTACCGCTGCGGTTTGATTATTTGTCCTGTCCGGTTGGGAGAGGTATGGCAGAACTTACGCTTTTCCAGCGGATACTGTCCGGAGAGATCCCATCGCACAAAATAGCATCTGGTGAAGGGTGGTACGCATTCCTCGACATTTTTCCACGTCGAGAGGGGCACACGTTGGTAATTCCGACAACGCCCGTGCAACGAATTGCAGAACTCACAACCCTCGAACGCTCGCAGTTGATGGCCGGAGTTGCAGAGGTTCAATCATTGCTCTCGTCTCATTTCCAAACGTCCGATTTTACGGTTCTTGTACACGATGGGCCCTTGGCTGGCCAAGAGGTCCCGCATGTCCACGTTCATGTTTTGCCTAGGACTCCGAGAGATGGAGGCTCAACTTTAGCCGCGATGTGGCCAAATTCACCGGTTGTCGACCCCGATCATGTCGCATTGCAAGCCCTTTCATCCTCGATTACCAAGGGGGCCTAATTCTGGCAAAGGGAGTCGCTCCGTTCGATGGAGCAGTTGACCATCGCGGGGAGGCCCTCCCGATTCTATCGAAATCCTCAGCCAATATGAAAATGGAAAAACTCATGAACACACCGATGCCTTCGTTTGATAAAGCAACTCCAGGCAGTCCTTTTTGGACCAAATTAGCCTTCTTCTTCTGCCGAAGAACCGCAGCAAATCAATTTCGGACAATTGAGTATTCTGGGATGGAAAACATCCCCACAGATCGCGGCTCCCTTTGTGCCGCATGGCACACCAATGGCCTCATTGACCCTCTCGGCATCATGCTTGCACACCCAAAGGAGTTTGTTATGGGGGGCCGGCACGACCTCGTGACCCGGCCAGTCCTTTCCTTTTGGACACGCAGACTTGCGGTTCAACCAGTAGTGCGGAAAGCAGAACTGCTTCGAGGAGGCTGCAGTGAAGAGGAAGCAACCAATCTGAATGGGCGTTCATTAATCACATTAGCATCAGGGATTTCCAGTGGCTTTGGTTGCGTTTTATTCCCAGAAGGAACCAGTCATGACCTTCCACATATGATCCGATTCCGAACAGGTCCGATGCGAACCGTGCTTGCTGCTGCTGCCATCGCCAAAGGAAGCGGCAAGAACTGCCCAGTGCTGCAGCCGGTTGGCCTTCACTTCCGTGTACGACATCATTATCGAACCGACATGTGGGTAGAATTCTCAGATCCATATTTCCTTCCAGAAGACGACATACCGGAGGATTTGATCGAAGCTGTACAAAAGAGGGAATGGGTTGAACCCCCCGGAGACCTCGTACGCTCCTTGCGAGATGGATTACGCCCACAACTCCTTCCAATTACACCGAACGCATCCAGTTGGGATGAGCATGGTGCCTTCCATCTTATTGCACAACTTGAATCCCGGAATAACAAACGTCCTCTCAATACATGGAGAAAAGAAGTTCTCGCCGCTAGGGAGGTCCGAGACCGATTCCAAACCGAATTGGAAGGCGAGGACTCGAAACCTGTGAAAATCGAACACCCCATTGTTGACGCTGCGAAAGAAATCCACAGTCAGCTACAACGACGCAAACTCGATGGGCGAGATCTCGACGCCTCTGGACGGAAGTTACGAATCGGCAATCCTCTGCGAGGTGTTGGATTTTGCATCAAGACATCCCTTATGGCAGCACTACTGCCCGCTTTTTTACTGTCGTTGTCCCCCCAACTGATTCTTGGACGCTTTCTAGGGGACCGAACCGATGAAGGTGTCGATGCCCGCACAACGTATCAGTTCCTCGCAGCAATGTTTGGTTCACTTCTCCTGTGGCCGTTCTTTGCTCTCATAGGCACATGGATGGTCTGGGCGAACTCAGGGTCTATCTCAGATCTTCTCTCCCTAGATGCAACAGCGATGTTTGGTGGAGGGCAGACCAGCCAAATCCTATCGCTGGTTGTTCTTTATGTTGTGATGTTTCCACTGTTTTGGCTATCCGGTCGAATGTTCGGATTCTGGTGGGACGGGTACGTTGATGCCCGGAAAGCGTTTTCTAGACTTAGTGCTGGAAGCCAGTACAAACAGAATCTTGAACAGCGATTGCAGGCACTTTCAAGCGAATTGAAATCTTTCAGCAAGCGTTGAGTTCAAATTACCCTAACGTGCCGGAAGTTCATGGTCGATTCTGGGCACGTCCAGCAAATACGTCAATGGCTTGCGAGCGAACGTCTCGAAATCCGGGACAAAAACGATCCACGCGCCGAGTCGCATTTACTGGTTCGTTATCCCCCTGGACCGCAAGGTCATATGTTCGCAGTCGTTCTTCCAAAAGGACGCGATTTGGTCTTTGTTTCGAGCATGACACGAGTGGATATTGGCCAACAAAACCAAATGAAGGAGCACATGAATGACGAACCTGAAGTGTGGTCTGAATGGGTCCATGAATGCAGACTTTCTCTCATGCGCGCTGAACTCGACTGGGGAATCCACATGGGTCATCAAGGAAAAGAGAAACCAGGTCCTCTTCAGGCATTCAATGTTAGCCTTCCAATATGGTTTGACGGACTGAACAAAAACGCCCTCATGCATAGTCTACGCCGCTTGTGGCTTGCGAAGCTAAGCATGATTCATGAGATTAAATTTGCATACGGCCCGGGCAAAGGGGAACCGGGCCCGGTCGACGATTGGGCTGAGCAAAAGAAGCGAAAACAACCCCAGGAAAGCGTTCCAGAACCCGCCCAAATTGAGTACAACGACATGATGCCATTCGGCACAGGTTTGGACCCAGATGAGTGGGCATAGTTGCCGCATTGCACCCCGTTTACGAACTGACGGCTGAGGGTCGCGGTTAAGTAGTGGTGAACTCTGCTTTGAGACACACAGGTGATACCATGCGTCAAACAACAAAATCGATTACACTCGTCAGCCTTTTCCTGCTCTCATTGTTCTCAGGAATGGTCATAGGAACGGAGCAAGCCGAAGCATCCCAAGTAGTGATTACAGAAGCTGTTCGTATTGTCGATGGAGGGACTGCCTCTGATAGTCAAGCAGCAGTTGCTTCGGACAGCGAGGGCAACGTCCACATTGTTTGGTCTCGAAACACACAGCACCTGTATTACTCCATGCTTTCACCTCGTGGAGAAACGCTGATTGACGCAACGCAAATCACCAATCCAGGCCTTCACAAAGTATGGCATCCAGACATGGTAATCGATGAGAATGATCGGATTCATCTTGTTTGGTCTGACAAGTCAGGGCAACACAAAATCATGTACACTTCCATCAACCCATATCTCGCACCTCTCGACGGAATGGCTGCAGAGGACAGTGCAATATCAGTCATCGACGACACCATCATATCGATGCGCGCTCAAGACCGAGACTGGCCCTCAATAGCCGTCGACAGCCAAGGGAACCTCCACATTGCATGGCAAGATTCCTATGACGAGTTGCAGCAGTTCTTCAATCAACCTCAAATCTATTACTCGATGATCCAGCCAGAGTACAGCGGAGGCTCTGTTCTAACTCTCTTTGAGGACACTCTCCTTACACCAATCATCGGACACAAAGGCCATCCAGACATTGTAATCGACTCCAATGACTTGGTTCAAATCGCTTGGGACGATACACGTGGAGGCAAGGTCGAACTTGTTTTCCTTGTCGACACCTCCGGTTCGATGTATTCCGAATGGGCAGACGTTTGTACAGTAATTTACGGCGGTAACTTTGCAGCAGGCGGATACTTCCAAGGGCTCAAACCCATGCTTCAAGAAGGAAACATGACTGTCTATGAAACGATTTACGGTCTCGGAAATTCACTTCCCGGTGCAGCAAGCTCCGGTAACTGTGCTGGTAAAAATCAGAACGCAGGTCCACGCTCAACCGCTCTTGGAATCACCCCAGGGGATGATTCTGGAGGAATCCGAAAACTTCCGGGCACGGTCTACAACGGGAACACATACTCTGGTTATTCAGGTGAAGACTGGGGACCAGGAACCAACTGGGCATGTCTCTCTTGGAAAGATGCCCAAGGCAACGTCCCAGGAAACCCTCCAACACAGGATGATCACAAGTGGAATCCAAACGCAACGAAGATTGCAATCCCAATCTCTGACGAAGGACCAAAGGACGGTGACCCAGCACAGCAAGCAGATGACACTACCTCCATCGAAGAGGCTCACGACAACTGTGTGAATGCAGGTGTTGTTCCAGTTGGAATGTATGGTCAAACCTACGGTGGTGCAACAAGCGTCCAATCCCACTTCAAGGACTTGGCGCAGTGTCCAAACGGGGTTCAGAGTACTGCTACCCGAAATTGCCCCGGTAACACAATACGCTCAACCGATGCGGGCGGCCAAGTTTACGAATTCCCATCCGGTAGCGGTGGAGCAAGTCAAATGGCCCTTCTTGTCGAAGCGATGGTCTACATTTCCACCAACAACTCTCGAGAGATCTACATGTCTGTTCTCGACCCATACGGCAAGATGAACAACGACCCAAGCTGGATCCCTGGCGTGTCGGGTACCGTCGCTCAGAATGGCGCATACATTGAGGACACAGGAAAAGGCTCTGATGGACATCTTGTCGTCGTCAACGATACACGTGTAACCATCGACGATGCTTATTCGTTCCATCCCTCAATCGGTGTCGACATGGAAGGAAACACCCACATTGCTTGGATGGACGGCCGTGACTACGGATTTGAGAAAGACGTTAATTACGAAGTTTACTATACAAAACTTCGACTTCAAGGAGCTGGTGAATTCGACGGACGAGACGATGGATTGTCAACTTACGCAATCAAGAAAATTGACGATACACCAATATCAAACGTCGAAACCAATGCAGGGCTGCCACAAAATGCGCCTTGGAGCGGAAACTCTGTATTCCCGTCCTTGTTAACCGACGATCAGAACCAAGTTCACATCGCATGGGTTGACTCTGGAAACATTTCTGCTGGAGAAGAACTACTCTATGTCCGGTTAAATCACACTTCACTTGAAGGTGATGGATTTACGGCACTCGACCCTTGGGAAACAGTTGCTATTACGTCCTGGTCATCCAACAAACTCGGACCAAATTCTGGGTACAAACCGAGCATAGGCATGCCTCCAGCCTTCTCAAACGATCTTGGAAGCGGAGCCCACGTGGCCTGGTCGGATACAAACAAATGCAACGATGAAACCAACAACAATCGTTTCACGATTTGTTATTCCCACGTTTTAACTGGACAAGTCGATGTTGACTTTGACGCAGGAGAAACGTTCTACCACGTCATCGAACCCGGTGAACAGACCATCTACAACCTTACCATGAACAATTCAACACCCGGTCCAAAAGACCTGGTTGCTGACTCCTATGGCCTCAACATTACGGGCGTTCCTTCTAACTGGACCGCAACCCTGTTCT
>OCZA010000287.1_pt1 | contig 18113 bp, 11 predicted proteins | sample 1539021 | NCBI WGS metagenome assembly OCZA01 (sample SAMEA2619376, study PRJEB22493) | marine metagenome | biome: marine biome (ENVO:00000447); feature: surface water layer (ENVO:00002042); material: "saline water (ENVO:00002010), including plankton (ENVO:xxxxxxxx)" | depth 5 m | reverse complement strand
AACTTAGGTGGAACATTCGCATCTGACTCCTTACTACCTACACAGGCATCTGTTAAAGATTATATTTCAAACAACCTAGGACCATATCTAAACCAACCGTTCTCAACAAACGCAGTTCCATCTGCTCTGGTTCAGTTGACTTCAAATGGTAAGATTAACCTTGACCAAATCCCTGCTTTACGTCCGTTCAATATTACATCTGTTTCATCACAGGCAGCAAGACTTGCTATTGAAGACGCAAACGCTGGTGACATTGCGATACAAACAACAGCAACAACATTCAACGTTGCATCATCTTCTGTTAATACAGGTGCTGATACTATTACAATCACAAATCATGGTACATCAACTGGGGATCAATTAACATATACAGAAGGTTCATCAGCAATTGGTGGATTGTCAACAAACAATGTCTACTACGTTATTAAAGTTGATGACAATACAATCAAACTTGCTGCTACTTCATCTAATGCATCTGCAAACTCTGAGATTACTTTAAGTAGTCAAGGTGCTGGTACTCATCAATTTGTAACTGCTGGTATAGCGATATCTTATATCTTAGAAAATGACTTAGAAAGTCAGTTCTTAGCGTTTACACCTAATAGTGCATTCCAATTTACTTCGGGAGATATTATTACTGGTAGTTCTACAACTGCTCGTGGTACAGTTTCATCATACAATGACGGTGCTGTATTTAACTATGTAATTAGTAACGGTGGTTCTGGATATGCAGGTAACTTTAACCTAACAATTGCTGCACCTGACGATACAGTAAATGGTGTTCAAGCTGCTGCAACATGTAACGTAACAAGTGGTGTTGTAACTAGTGTTACTATCACAAACCTTGGTCAAGGTTATTACTCACAACCAACAGTACAGGTATTAACTTCTCCTAGTGGTGCTTCTAACAATGCAGTTATTTCTGCTCAGATAGAAGGTAGAGTTGCAATCGCAATTGCAAACAATATTAAGTTTGACGCTGGTGACTTTATTGTAGACCAAGCATTAGCAAACTTAGCAACAGGAACTTATTCTCAAAGTGGTACAACAACAATAACATTTACTGAGAGTAATCACGGTCTTGCTAACGGTGCTTTACAATTCTTCGACTTCACTACAGGTGATGGTCCTGATGGATTCTACACTATAACATTATTAAACTCTAGTCAGTTCTCTATTGTATCTCCTAACAGTGCAACCACATCTGGTAACTATGCTAGAAAGAGAATAATTGACCTTTCAAGAGTAGTCAATACATCCGCACAAAATGCTGCTAACTGGACACAGTTAACATCAACAAATATTGATGCTTCTAACATTGTTGCTGGTACAATTGACCCAGAAAGAATGGCAGGAAAGGGTACTGCAAACTCATTCACATTCTTACGTGGTGACTCATCATGGGAGTATGCATTACAATCAATTAGACCTACAACTGCTGATGCAATATTAATTGGTGGATCAGTAACAGATAGTTCATACATTGACAGTATTACTATTACAAACGCTGGTACTGGATATACAGATGGAACTTATCAGAACTTACCAATGGAAGGTGGTAACGTTTCTGTTACCAGTCAAGACGTTGCTCGTGCAACATATGTTGTATCAGGTGGTGCAATTACATCCGCACAGGTTACTGACTCTGGTACTGGTTATACTGGAACATTCTCTGTAACTATACCAAGTGAACTTGGTTCTGGTAGTTCTGCAGTATTGAGTGCTGTTAAAGGATCAATCAACCGTGCCTTTGGTAACATTGAAATTGATATTAGAAAGGGTAATGCATTAACTGCAAGTGCTAGTGTATATGGTAACTACGGTGTATTCAGATTTAGAAAGGACGTTGCTAACCAAGCAGTTGCTAACCAAGATCAAGGTGGATTCGTTATTGATGATAATGGTCAAGTTTCAATTGACCAAGGACCTGGTTCAGAACTTAACGCTGACAGACTAGATGGTAACCAAGGTATCTACTATCAGACTGCAAACAATATTATCTTTGGTACATTAGATCCTGCAAGACTTGCAAACGTAACATACAACATCTCTATATCTGGTACTGCTGATACTGCAAACAGAATATTTAACGAGACTGCATCACTCACATCAAACCCATCTCCTGCTCAGGCAGCAAATGGTGTTGCTGCAGCATTAAGAAACAACTCTGCTACAGCATTAAATGATGGTGGTACTACACACGGTATTGTAACTTACAGAAGACAGTCTACTGGAACTGCATCAACTCAATTAGGATTCACAGATAATAACAATGTATACATCAGAGGTAATGGTGGAATCAATGCAGTCTACTCTAACTGGGAGAAGATATGGTCATCTGGTAACGATGGTGCTGGAACAGGTTTAGATGCTGACAAATTAGATGGATCACAAGGACTTTGGTATCAGACAGGTTATAACATAGGTGACACACGTGGTGGAATTACATCACCTATTGGTGATATGTTCTTACCAGAGGTTCTTGGTCAAGACAAGATAGTATTTGAAAACTTCTATGTTAATGACACAGGACTAAAATATACTCTATACATTCCAAATTTCCATTGTAATAGTGGTGTTGGTGGTAACATCAACAATGGTGGAACATATACTATCTACTCTGATATAGGTGCGACAAACAACATTGGTTCTATCGTAGTTGATAGTTCTGGTGGTGTTCAAGAACTTACACACACAACTGGTGAAATATACTCTCTTGTAACTGGAACGATAGCATTTGTTGGTGCTAATAATAATCCAAACATATATGTCTTCGGTCCTAATCCTGGCACAAAATGGACTGTATCATCATCTAATAAAATCTCTGGTGGATCAGTCAGTATCTTTGGACTACGTGATAATGCAAACGGTGCTAAGTTGCAGATTGGTAAAGCAGCGGTATCTACTACACCAACAATAGACTTTAGATCATCAGGTCAAGCACCAAACTATGACGTTCAAATGATCGTCTCTGGTGGTAATGGAAGTGATGGTAATGGTGCATTAAGATTTAACGCAAACGACCTAACTGTCAATGGTAACACCATGTGGCACGCAGGAAACGATGGAGCATCATCACAGTTAGACGCTCACTATGTTGATGGTTATACACAGTCAACATCTGCAACAGCAAATACTCTTGCACGTAGAGATGCTTCTGGACACTTAACAGTTAATGACTTAACTGCTGACCAAGGTACTTTCAATAATACTGGTGCTTCTTCATTACAACTTGCTGGATCTAATGGTGTTAATATTGGTAAGGCAGCAACAAACGTTCTTAAGATTAGTGGTAGAGGAAACTCTAACGTAGGTTCAATCAGATTTGGTAATGATAGTAATGACTTTGGTTGGAATGGAACTTACTTATCATACAACAATATCACTTTCCGTAGTGGTCGCTTAGGTATTGGGGAGACCAATCCTGCAGCACGTATCCACGTAGATGAAGGTGGTAATACTAGTGACGGTGATGGATCAGCATCTATGACTGCAACTGGTGGAGAATCAATGTTGATTCAAGTTGATACAGGATTCCAAGTAGGACATACTTTAGGTTCTCTCGTATGGAGAACTGGAAGTCGTAGACGTGCAATGATTACTGGTGTTTGTGAAAACACAGATAGTGATTACCTAGGTCTATCTTTCTATACACAAGGAACTGATGGTTCTGGCGACTTCTTCGAGTCTATGAGAATCTCAAGAAGTGGTAATGTAGGTGTGGGTAACTTTGGTAGTGGTACACCATCTTACAAATTTGATGTTAAGGGTGATATTCGTTCAACAAATACTATAAGATCTACAGTCGCACAAGGTACTGCACCATTCGCTGCTACATCTACAACTGTATGTCCTAATCTTAACGCAGACTTACTTGATGGTTATACTGCATTATCACTTCCATACTTAGGTGCTAGTGTTAACACATGGTTGAATGATGATGGTGGACAAGAAAGATTCTACTTCGCTAACAACTCACACACATATCTTAGAACTGGAGATAACTTCTACTTCAGATCTAATAACAATACTGGAATGGGTTCTATTGATGGTGACGGTGGTTACTGGACAATCTATGGTGGTGGTGACCAAACACAGTCATCTTACCGAATGGAAGTTAGAGGAGCGAACGGTCTAAATATCAATACATCATCTGTAGGTCTATCTAGCGGACAAAGATCCGTTGTTCTTCGTGCTGATGGAGACAAGCAATGGATAGATAGATATGGTGTAATGAAGCGTAATAGAAACTCTATTGGAGAGAGCACATCTGTTAATAGTGGAGACAACTGTTTAAGTTCAGGTCCTATTACTATAAATAGCGGTGTAACTGTTACCATAAACAGTGGTGGATACTGGAGCATAGTTTAAACTAATCATGGCAGGAATTTTAAGAGTAGACCAAATACAGAGTACTGCAGGATCAAACGTTATCGACGTTTCCTCAGGAACTTTTAAAATTTGGGATGGTAATTCATACGAAGCATTCACTGTAAGTGGTGCTTTACTTAGCATTAATACATACACCTCACAGAATGGTACTTGGAACTCTAAGTCAACTTCTGGTGGATCTGGAGTGTGGAGTAAACCATCTGGTTGTACCCACGTTCTTGTCTATTGTACAGGTGGTGGCGGTGGAGCAAGACTTAATGACAACGCTTATCGTGGTGCTGGAGGCGGTGGTGGTGCCACTGCTATCAGATACATTGATGTATCTAACGTCAGTTCTGTAAACTACACCTATGGTGGTGGTGGAGGATATGCTCGTAACAGTGGTAGAGGATCAACTGGAGGAACTTCATCCTTTGGTTCTTATGTAACTGCTACTGGCGGTCAAGGTGGTCAATCAGATAACCCTCATCAGGGTGGACCTGGTGGAAATGCATCTGGTGGTGATATCAACTTACCTGGCGGTGGTGGAGAAATGGCACACGGAGCAGACAGAGAAGGTGGTGCAGGATCTAGTTTCTGGCACAAACCAGGATCATCACACCATTACTATAACAACCAAGAAGAGATTACCCATGGTCAGTGGGGATCTGGTGGAGGTTATGGTTACTACTCACAAAATAGTTTTGCACATAACAACTGTAATGGTGGAGCAGGCTGCGTTATCGTTTACAATTACACATAAAGATTATGAGTTTCGCATTAATTAACAAAAATAATAACAACGTTTGTCAGTTTGTTGCAACTGATGATGAATGTTTTGAAGTGCACGAAGATTACTTCTGGACAGATATTCCTGATGAAACTATAGATGGAATGCAACCAGCTGATTTTTCATACGAACCATCAAACGGAAGTGTGATACCAGTAGAGTATACTCCACCAGATTATCATATGCTAAGACAAATAGAATATGAAGAACTGACTATAGAACAACAATTAAATTTGTTGTGGAAAGATATGGATGCAGGATTAGTGCCTGGTAAAGATGGTAACTGGTATAAAACAATTAAGGCAATCAAAGACGCACATACCGAGTAAATTATGTCACAGTTAAATGCTGCTACTACACAAGTAAATACTGTTACCTCTAGTGGTAGTACAGTTGCTATACCAAAGAACATTGATGTTACTGGTAACATAAATTTTACTGGTGATTTATTACAGAACGGTGTTTTATTTGAGACACTACCATCACAAAGTCCTAAGACTGCGGGTGGTATTTTGATGTCTGATGGTAAAAATGCTTTCTGGGGAACAGCAGCAGCATCAGAATCTACTCAGGCAGCATTTCAAGGAAGTTATGGTACTAATAACTTCGGTCCTTACAACACAGATACTGGATCTGCTAACGCACAGAACCCATCTATCAGTTCTGGAAACTATAATCCTTATAGTGGAGAGGGACAATGGTACAACTATACTGGAGGAACATATAATATAACAGTTGGTTCTTCTTTCTTATACAGAAGTATTTTTACACATGGATATTTGGTTGGTGGTTATAGAGGATCAAATCCATGGAGAACAGTTAATCAGATATATCAAGCAACAGACGTAACCATTTGTCGTGGTGACCAGTTAGACAGAGCAGCATCATATGTTGATGGAAACTTTGGTGACTTTAACGGATATGTTTACGGTACACAGAACTCATACGGTGGTTCTGGACAAGCGGTAAGTAGTATTAACCTACACACTGGAACTAATAGATCTTTTGGTCCTAATGGAACATACGGACATGGCGATGCATATAACTCTACTCCAGACAGTATTGGTGCATCAATAGACAGTTGGGACAGTACAGACGATCCTGGCTGTGCCTCAGGTCAACAAACACAAAGAGGTTACACTGCTGGTGGAGGTCCTGGTTCTATCCAGAGACTAAACTTTGTTACTGAAATGTCTACAAGACTAGGTAACGGTTTTGGTAATGGTGGTGCTACTGGATCAGAAGGTGAAACTAGATGTCATCTATTTGGTGATACTGGTAACGCAAGATATGTACAGTTTAGTAATGAGTCTGTTTCATCTTACAGTTTATCTGGATGGGGTGGAGATGGTTGGAAGAAAGACTTATCAACCAAGTGGGGTTTCTGCTATCATGGTAACGGTAATAATGTTACACTACCATGGCTCAAATTTAACGATGTCACATCCTCATCAATAGGTAGTGCATTCAACCAAGTAGACATATCTTCTGGTGAAGAAAATATGTGTATGGGTCAAGACTGGGGTTACTGTATGGGTAACTACGCAGGAGGTGGTGGAGGCTACCAGAACAATAGAACATGGAAGAGATTCCACGCTACAGATGGAGACATTGTTTTAGGATTCAAAGCAGAACCTAAAGGTCATCAGGGACAATCCTCTGGTGCATGTTTCACTGGAGCATTTGCAGTAACAGGATTGAGGTATCAGTAATGTCAACAGGAAATGTAAGTATTAAAACTGGAAGCGATGCGTTGATGTATTTTAATCAACCAGATTTCGCAAGTTACCAAGCATTCATGATTCTAAAGAAAGAGCATGAAGACTTGAGAAAAGAATTTGATGCATTGAAGAAACAGGTAAATGGAGAATAAATTTATATCAAACAGAGACTTCCTAAAGGAGAAGGAAGATACTGCGTGGAAAAAAAGAATCCCTGCTGATCTTATACAAGATGAGGAATTCTTACGTCCAAAATATGTACCTCAACATCCTCTAGAATTAGAGACTAAGAAGTTTATTAAAGACAAAGAAAGAATTAAAGAAGGTTATATCTATATGCTTATCCATGAGGATACATTGAGGATGGCAGATATAAAACCACACTCTACAACATATTCAGTTGTATTTAATTTTCATAATGTAACAACTGTCAAGATGAACAAACTTGTCTTTGAGACAGTTAAATCTTGCTTCAAGAGATATATTGAATTAGATGAGAAAGAATTTATAAACGCACCACGATTCCAAGGAGAGGTGAGATCTCACTATAAAGATTATGTCATGGAAATGAATGACAAAGGTGAGATGGTACATGTTAAGAAAAAGAAAAAAGTTGAATCTAAAAATATACAACTCGCTCTTTCTTATATGAAGAAGCAAGCAATCTTAGTTATTGAACACGAGTTTGATTTAAGATTTAAGAACTTTAAAAATTGTTGTGATGTAGAATCAGAGAGTTGGTTATATCAACTTGAAGAAGCTAGACGGTTTACCGAAGATGAGAACTCGAAGACTCCCTTTATAGATATCTTATGCATGACGAGAGGAATGCAGAAAGGAGAACTTGTAAAAAGAGTCCTCAAAAACCATGATAAATATCTTATAGATTACGCCTCATTATTAGGCAAATATCATGCAATACGTTCCCAGATCAGGAACTGTGACAATATGTGGGATATGAACATCTTGTACGAAGATTACTTGAATGTTGGAATGCCGATTAAGCAGGGTCAGAAGTTAGGACGTATTGATGAAAATCAAAAACGACTTGATGGAGAACTAGCTTATGGAACTTTCGGATTCTGAAAAGGGTTGGATAGAACATTCGTACAAACTAGAAGGTGGACAAACTAAATATCAAAACCAAAATTTTGTAGTTGGGACACAGATAACACCATTTAAAAAAGTACAGCAAGCATTGCTAGAACTACAGTCTAGAGACAACACTAGAGTGGAGTTACAGTATCGTCTTGACAAGAACGCTATTGATATTAAAAAACTCAATAGACAATTGAAACTGGCAACTGATCCTTTAGATAAGGAAATGGTTGAAGTTGAAATTGAGAAAGCTCACTACGATAGAACTATCTGGGAGCAAAAAGTTTTAGTATGTAAACGAGAGATTGCTAACTTTACAGGTCAGTTGGAAGAGATGGTAGACAAATCTAAAGGAGTAGAGTATTATCTAGATACCAATGAGGAGGAAGATAAGAAATACTGGATCAGTCGTATGGCAAAACAAGCTGCTTGCGATATGATTTCTTTTGGACACGTTGGCACTGGTAACATGGATTCTATTATGAATCTACCTCCTGATGATCAAGTCCAAGTCTTATCTGGAGCTGTACACCACTCTGCTCTTATTGGAGCAGGAGTAGAAAAGATGAGACAAGCAATGGGTGGATCTGTTGCTAACATCATGGAGGGTGGTAAATTTACTCCTCCACAAATAAATGGTTCTGAAATTACAACACCTGAGGAAACCACTCCTCAATTATCTGAAGTGAAACATGACATCCCCAAAGAAAAAATCCGTCTTCAGTCTTCCAATAAACCCAAAGATTGATTCTAGGTATGCTGAGGATGTATTCATACCTTGGTTGAAAAGACATAAAGAATATATTGTTGACTTATACTTCACGTGTAGGATGCCTCCTTTTAATCAGGATGCTATGGGTGATGTATTTCAAGGTGACCCAGTTCAATTGTTTTATAATGCATATGCTATTCATCAAGAGACTGGTATACCATTATCAGCAACGTTTAATAATATCTACGTAAGACCAGACTTAGAACATCTAGATTTGTTTGTCAAAAATTTTAGGCAACTATATGAAGCGGGTGTCAAGATAGTAACTATACCACATACTAGTTGGGTTGCTACAGGAATTTTACAAAAAGAATTTCCAGAGTTAAAGATAAAGAATACAATACTTAGAAATGTAAGTAGAGCAAATGAAGTTGTGTCTCTTGCGGAAGCAGGATTCCATTACATCAATTTAGATAGAGATTTGATGAGAGATAAGAATGCTCTATTAAAAATAAAAAAAGCAAAAGAATACTGTGCATCTATTGGCAAACCTGTAGAGTTATCCATTCTAACTAACGAGGGTTGTTGGGGTGGTTGTTCTATGATGGACGAACACTATCATTTCAATAGTACAAGAACAAAGGATACTCCACAATACTTTATGGATCCTATCAGTACAAACTCTTGTGCTAAGTGGGATATAGAAGATAACTCTCACGCACTGAAAGCAGCTAATTTACCTCCTTGGAAATCAGATTGGAATGAATTTTTGGATCTTGGTATTGATGTATTTAAAATGCATGGTAGAGAAAATGCTATGAAACTCAAAGAGTCCATGGATATAATTTCTGCTTGGGGTAATGAAAACATAGAAACAATGTTTCCAGAGTTTAATAAGTATATGGATGACCTTCTTGTAAAAGATAGTCCTATTGCTTTATGGAGAGAGAAGATAAAGACTTGTGGATTTGATTGTTGGGATTGTAACTACTGTGAAAATGTTGTTAATGCACATCTTAAAAAACAAGATAGACCTGTAGATATGGATGAGTATGTACAGAGAGTATTGAATGCTATAGATGACGGTATGCAAGAAAACTCTAACTTCAATCCTGATGGATTTGAACCGATGGGATTAACTTCTAATCGTGTTAGACATTTCCTTAACAGTCTATGTTCTCACGAGGATGCAGTATATCTAGAACTTGGAACTCATGTTGGAAGCACATTCTTTGCTGCAACTATGAATAATAATGTTAAATGTATTGGAGTAGATGACTTCTCAGAGTCCAATGTAAGACCCCTGACAGACCATATAAGGTGGACAGAGGTTGGGAACCCATATGATACTCTAGTAAACTATTGGGGAAAGTATGAGAATGGTAATGCAGCATTTGTCAAAGCATCTATTGATGAACTAACAGAAGAAGACTTTGATGGTGTTAAACCTAACATATTGTTTTATGATGCAAATCATGATATGATGGAACAGATGAACAACTTGAACCATGTTCTTCCATTCTTAGATGATCAGTTCATACTCGTAGTAGATGATGCCAACTTTGATGGTGTTGTTGAGAGTACAATTACTTTCACACAAGAGAACCAGTTAGAAATATTCTTTGAAAGAAGGATACTAAGTGGAGTCATAGAGAATCCTAATCACTGGTGGAATGGACTACACGTTCTTGTTTTACGTAAAGACAAATTGATTAAAGATTATTTTGGTAAAAACAGAAATGCATCTCAGTTAGAAACAGTATGAAAATAATTGATCCAAAGATATTAAATTCCCTACACCCAAAAGATTGGGAAGTAGAACAACTTCATATAGGTAAAGCAAAGAACAGAGTTATTAAGATAAAAAATTTCTTTGTTAACCCAGAGCAAGTTAGAGCATACGCTATGGCAGCAGATTATGTATCTACTGTCGGTGGTGAGTTTTCTAATTTACCAGGTTATGTTTCTAGATTGGGACATGTTTCAAATCAATTATTACCTCAGTTTAGATTTATCTTAAACAATTATTTTGAAGCATCTAAGAAGGTAATGAAGGATCCAGAGTTCTCTCATTTTACATTTCAAAGTTACGAAGTAGAAAAGAAATGTAGAATGTGTAGTCTTACACCTCATACTGATGACACACACTACGCTGCTGTGTTAGCATTAAACTATGATGAAGAAATGGAAGATACTGATAACGGTACTGCATTTTGGAGACACGCTGAGTATGATGAGGAGTTTGTTTCATCTGATAAAAATTATCGGATAGAACGGATAGTTAACAAAGTAAATGCATATGTTAACTTTGACCCATCAAAATACAAAACTAAACATTGGGAGAGGTACCATGTTGAGAAACACGAGTTCAATACTCTCCTTGTTTATGAAGGTAGAATGTGGCACTCGCCATATTTTAGACAAGAGGGATGGGATGTAGACCGCCTAACCTTCAATGCATTTCTACACTAAATAGTACACTTATCATTTTAAACTATGGACGCTGAAACAATGGTGAAAGACTTCACCAATCAACTTAAGGAACAAAAAGCAACAATCGTTGAGATGGAAAAAGCACTTGCAACTCGTAAAGAACAAGTATTGAGATTGGAAGGTGCTGTTGAAGCATTACAAATGACACTAAAGAAACCAGATGAAGAGGAAGTCGTTCCCGTCGAGTGAAGCTAGGAAACTAGAACACGTAGCATCCAGACAACCTGCAACAAAGTTTGATGGCACGTTGGAGACCTGTCCCTACAAAGTGGGGGAGTTTTACGATGGTAGAGAAATAATATCAATAGGATTTACCAAAAATGTATATGGTAATTACTACCATATTATAGTGGAAAGAAATAGAACCCATCTCAGGACTAAATTTGAGTTTGATGAAAAACACGACTTAAAGTTTGTGAAACCTGTTGAAACGATGATGGAATCTGTAAGAGAAGCAGAGGTTCAGAAACTATTAGCAAAGGCAAACGACAGTAGTACATAAATATATCTGAAGGACTTATTGTACCAACAGAATGAAGAGGGTAATAGTAAGGGTCAGTGATAACTATAGTCTAGATTCTGCAACGTCAGCAATCTTGAATTTATATGGTTACTTAACCTTTGTAGAATATTTTAAAACTTTTTCCATAGTATCGTTTGATTGTCCTGAGAGATATGAGAGCGTTATCTTGGATCAACTCAGAGCATTAAATGTTGTTAAGAAAGCAACATGGGATGAGAATAGAATTTCTTGTAATCCAATACAAGAGTCTCAGTTAACAACTGTAACTAGTGGGTCTACCACTCTAAACTCTACTGGAGAGAACAATACAACTAGTAATACTAGATCCTTAACAGGAAGTGGAACAGGTACAATATATGTCAAAGTAGACTCTACGAGTGGAAACGATTTGTTCGTATTTTCACAGACACAAGGTGGTTCATATACAACAATCGCAAACCAAACTGGTTTCTTAGACGGAGCAACATATACTTTTGATCAGAGTGATTCATCTAACGCTGGTCACCCAATGTTATTCTCTATAACTCCAGATGGCACACATACTACTGGGGGAGTATCTTTCAATACGGGTGTAACTACATCAGGAACTGCAGGACAAGCTGGTGCATCAGTAGAATTAGTAGTAAGTTCTGCGACACCATCTATACTATATTTTTACAATGTAACTACTGCTGGAATGGGACGTTATGGTGCATCTCCAAACAAATATGGTACCATAAACGTATTTGACTACTGGCATTTAGATAGAATTACAAAACAGGATAGGCAATATTTAAACAGACAATTTAGTTACAGTCAGCAAGGTGAAGGTGCTGACCTATACGTCATTGATACTGGTGTAAGAGGAGCAAGTAGACCTACAGGTAACAACGCAGCATTGCATTCTGAACTGTATGACCCAAATTATGTTTCTGATTTAAACGGTACTACAGAGCAACAGAACTATAGAGTATTCCAGTTATCACATTATGCTGGTGGTTATGGATCTAATAACGAAGATGACAATGGACATGGTACTCACTGTGCTATTTTGGCGGCTGGGAGAACTGCTGGCGTGTCAAAGAGATCAAAGATATATGCACTTAAGGCATTTGATAGTTCATTATCAGCATCTTATACGAACATACTTAGTGCTTATCAGGCAGTTATAGATCACAACACCAGTGGTAATGCAAATTATAAAGGTAGTAATCGTCCAGCTGTTATCAACTCATCCTTTGGTCCTACTATACCAACACAGAATTATCCTTACGTTGAATTAAATGACGCTGGTTCCGACAGTGGAACTGATGAAGAGTTATTAGACGACATTGAAGGAACTATATCAAGCACATACAATATTATTATTGTAAGGTCAGCTGGTAATGGATTTAAAAATAGTGCGGATGCCTTTGCAGGACCTATACAAGCAAAGTGTATTGCTGGTTCAAGGACTGCAGGATATGCTGACAATACCAATGGTGGTATAAACAATGTAGATGCAAATCAAAATAAAGTATCTGTTGGTGCAACTGAGTATAATGATAGATGGGCAAACTTCTCAAACTATGGTGCTGGCGTAACATTAGTAGCACCAGGTTCTAGAATCTTAGTTCCACAATATGATTGGTTAGCAAACACACCTCAGACAAGTGCAAGTAACTATACAGTTATAAGTGGTACATCATTCTCAGCACCTTTAGTTGCTGGTATTGCTCTGGCGTGGTGTGGTGCAAATGGATACACACTCACTACAAATAATTTAACAGGAACATTTAAAACTTTCTGTAGAACCACTGATGCTACTGGAGATATAAGAAAAGGTTCATCCACATACTATCCAACTAATAGTATAGAAGATAAGAAATTAATAGACAATCCATATGTAACTTTAGCAGGAAATAATTTCTTAGAGATAAAGTTCAACCCTGCTGACTCTTCTCATTTCCTAGGAAATGTTGGTAAGAAATGTCAGTTGAGAACAACTGGATCTACAGCGGGATCTGGTGGTGCAGTGTCAAACACTTACAATATAACAGTAACCGCACCTAGTGCTTCATATTACACATTAAATGGAACTGATAGAAATGGTAATGTTAGTGGTAACAACGCAGGAGTAACTATCAGTGTTGGAGATACATTAAACTTTAATTTATCAAACGTAGCGGGTAGTCACCCAACATACTTTAAAACTGTACAGGGAACTGGAACTGGTAATCAGGTAAACACACCAGCTGCTAGTGGTCAAGGTTCTATAGGAAACTCTGTTCTATCTTGGACACCAAACACTACAGGAACTTACTATTATCAATGCTCTGCCCATAACTCAATGTATGGAACTGTTACAGTTCAAGCAGCATCTGGTGGATCAGGTGGTATTACTGTTGGTGGTATAGATGTATCTGGTTTAGCACAATCTGGATGGTTGACTATTCAAGCAGAAAGTGGAGTTAATAATAGTATTACTGTACAGAATAGTTCAAATGCTACTGCTGGTACAACAGGTGGTGGTTCAAATAATTACTTAGCACTAATAGATCCAGAAGCAAAGACCCACGAAAGTATTGATGGTGTAGTCTACACATCAACTACATTACGTTCCCAGACAGATGCACAAGAAGCAGCTGGTACAGGTTCATATACCAACGTAGCATACTACCCATTAGATTCAGGTGTTGACTTTGATTATTCAGGAACTGGTTCTACGCTCACTAAAAAGATAGGTGCATTCTTCCCATATGTTGATAGCAGTGTAACATGGACAACATCCAGTGGTGCATTGAATGGTAGTCCATATGCAAACGGTGCAACTGTAAGTGTACAATTAGGACTTGCTGGAACAACGTTTGCTAATGAACCAACATTTGAAGCGTATACACTTAGTGGAGATGGTATAGGTGCATCTGGATTGACATTCAATACTTCAACAGGTGAGTTATCTGGAACTGTAACATCAGATTATCTTGATACTACCTTCAACTTTACTGTTACTGAAAACGTAACTCAAAATGCTCGTGCATACTCATTTACTACAACAGGAACTGGTGTTCTAATAACTGTTACAGGAAACCCTGTATCCACAACAATAGAAGCTGGAGCAAATGTCAATGCTACCTTCGGTCCTGTTGCTGCTACAAGTTCTGATGGTTCTACTATCTTATACCAGTGGGAATACTCAAGTAATGGTGGTGCTGGTTGGTCTAATGTAACTAACGGTGGTTTCTATAGTGGTGCAACATTGTCAACATTAAATGTTGATGATCAATACTCACTCAACACTTATCAGTACAGATGTAAGATGTCTTCATCAACATCTATTGCACCAGGCACAACTACTGCTGCAACACTTACTGTAACTCGTGTAATTACTGTAGACACACAACCAAGTAATTCTCAACCAATGGCACCCGCAGCTGGATCATTTACCACTGCTGCTAGTACAAAAGATGCTGCAACTGTCATATATCAATGGCAGATATCACAGAATGGAGATGGCACAACATATGCTGATATAGGTGGTGCTAATAGTACAACATATACTACAGGTAGTACATCATACGACAATGACTACGGTGACTACTATAGATGTAAATTAAACGTTGCTGGTGCTACTGAAGTATTCACTAATGCTGTAAGAAACTTAGTACAAAGAACAATTAATATAACATCTCAACCAGTTAATATAACTGGTGCAGTTGGTGGTACATCATCATTTGGTGTTGCTGCAACTACATCTGATAATGATGCAGGAGACATTACATACCAGTGGCAAGTATCAATAACTTCTGGTGCTTCATGGTCTAATGTATCTGAGGGAAGTGGTGGTACAACAGTAACTTATACAACTCCTACATTAACTACAGCATACGATTCTTATCAATACCGTTGTTTATTATCAGCAAATGGTGCAACAACTATACCGTCTAACGTTGCTACATTACAAGTAGAAACTGTAACTGTGGTTGTATCAACTCAACCAAACAGTGCTTCAGTAAATGAAGGTTCTACTGCAACATTCAGTACACTCGGTGATGTTACCATGGCACCTGTTGGTGGTAACGCAGCTTCATCATCATTCGAGACAGAACAATTTGATACTCCTAGTGGTGGTGGAGGTGGGGCTGCTGGACAATCATCACATAGTCCTAGTGTCACATATCAGTGGGAAAAATCTGATGATGGTAATAGAAACATTGCAGTTACAGTTGGAACTGATACAGTTGGTGGTCAAGCAACAGGTGTATTTTATTTTGATGGTGTAGAGAAACCAGCTTCTTATTCTGTAAAGAAAGGATCTACTTATATCTTTGATCAGTCAGATTCAACTAACTCTAGTTGGAATAGTCAAGAACATCCAATGATGTTTAGTACAACACAAGACGGAGAGTTGGCTGGTGGATCTCATTACATGATGGGTGTCACCTACAAGTTAGATGGTGTTCAAGTCACCATGGCTGGATACGTTAGTGGATTTGGTGCTGCTACTACTCGTACAATAGAATGGACTGTACCTATTAATGAACAGAATGCAACACTTTGGTATTGGTGTCATTTCCATACAGGTCAAGGTAATAGCATAGCTGTATCAGATCAAACATGGGGTTCAATTGGTGGAGCAACTTCTGCATCATATACAACTGCTGCAACCACATATGCTGCAGATCATCAAGACAAATATCGTTGTAAAATAGATGCTGTTGGAGCATCTGGTTCGGCATATACTAACGCTGTAGATCTTACAGTTGTAAGAACATTCTCTATTACTGCACAACCAGCTAACACAACTGTTAACGAAGGTGGCACTGGAACATTCTCAGTATCAAGCACATCTAGTAGTGGAACTCCAACATACCAGTGGAATAGATCTGATGATGGTGGAAACAACTACACCACTGTAGCAGGAGCAACGAGTGCATCGTATACAACTCCAACAACCACGTTTGCTGCAGACAACAATGACCGTTATACATGTACTGTATCTCTTGTAGGTTCATCTGCTCCTATCACATCTACATTTGCTTTACTAACAATCTTACGTGTCATATCAATCGGTACACAACCACAAAACGTTGGTGTTATTGAAGGACAGACTGCAACACTTAACATAGTTGCATCAATAACAAGTGATGTTATTACATATCAGTGGCAGAAGTCTGTTGATAATGCAGCAACTTGGAGTAATATAAATGGTGCTAACACAGCAACATATACAACTCCCGCTACAGTTTATCCAACAAACCCATCAGAACAATTCCGTTGTATATTAAGTAATCCAAATGCTACAACAGTTACATCGAATGCAGCAACACTCACTGTTAATGAGTCTGAGTTCGTATCTGCACCTAGTTCCATCACTCCTGTTATTGATACTGATACCAGTAAAACATTCTCTAGACAACCTGTAATTAATACATCAGCATATGTTGTAGAGTATTCTGGATCAGTTCACTTCTCTAGTTTCTGGAGAATAAGAAGAGTTAGTGATAACGTCACTGTGTATAGCACAGCAGACACATTTGCTAGTGGTGATACTGGTAACAAAACATCTATCACTGTTCCATCTGGAACTCTAGACTTTGATACTGCATACTCTGTACAGGTTAAATTTAGAGACAACGCTGGTCTTGAGAGTGCATTCTCATCAGCAGTAAACTTTACAACTCCATTAGTTGATCAACCAGATATACAAACTATTACACCAGCATTCAACCCAACAATAAATGTTGCTGGTATACAGATGAAGACTGGTTACACTCATTCATCTAGTGATTGGCAATTTGCTCCTGCAAATACCTTTTCAACTATCGTTCACCAATCTCTTGGTAACTCAACAAACTTACTATCTTATACCTTACCTGGTGCAGTAAACTTAAGTGCTAATACTACATACTATGTAAGAATTAGATTCAACATCAATCCTACCTAACATGGCTTCCCCATCAACCAGACAAGGACTTATAGATTATGCATTGCGTCAAAACGGTGCACCAGTCCTAGAAATAAACATAGAGGATGATCAAATCAGTGACCTCGTGGATGATGCTATCCAGTTTTTTAATGAAAGACATATGGATGGTTACATCAGAACCCATTTGAAAGTACAGTATAGTCAGTTGATGTTAGATGATATGACAACAGATACTGATACCACTGTAAGTTCTGGAACATCATCTGGTCAGACTGTCACATTCAAAGAGCAGAACAACTACATCAAGATGCCACCATACGTGACATCTGTTATTAAGTGTTTTGATTTTGTATCTAAGAATGTCACAAACTTATTTGATGTTAGATATCAGTGGAGATTAAATGACCTTTGGGATCTTACACAAACAGAGATCCTTACATATGAAATGGTCAATAGAAGATTAGAAGATATCTACTATCTGTTAGAAGGACAGAAACAGATTAGATATCAGATGCGTG
>OCZA010000286.1_pt1 | contig 18117 bp, 18 predicted proteins | sample 1539021 | NCBI WGS metagenome assembly OCZA01 (sample SAMEA2619376, study PRJEB22493) | marine metagenome | biome: marine biome (ENVO:00000447); feature: surface water layer (ENVO:00002042); material: "saline water (ENVO:00002010), including plankton (ENVO:xxxxxxxx)" | depth 5 m | reverse complement strand
GCAAAAAAGAATCCCTGAAAGTGTTGATTATAAAAAAATCTTTACGGATTATGTGTCATCAAATACAGATGCGCTTAATTTAATGGTTGAGGATCTGAAAGCGACATACACGAAAGATCCAGCGTGCAATTATTACTATGAGCCGATTGTATTTTTAAAAGGTTTTAAAGCCCTCCAGATCCATAGAATTGGCTCTTGGTTCTGGTCTCGAGGTGACCGATTTTTGCCGTTATTGTTGCAAAGTATAGTATCTGAATTATATCAAGTAGATATTCACCCCAGTGTATCCTTTGGCGAGGCCATCTTTATCGACCATGCAACTAACTTAGTGATTGGCAAGAATGTCTCTATTGGCAGTGAGGTATCTATATTGCATTCAGTTTCTATTCTGTCCGAGGGAGATGGCGCAGAGGGGAAGATTATTATTGAAGACAACGTTCTAGTATCAGCAGGCTCCTGCGTTATTGGTGATCTTATACTTGGTAATAATTCTAAGGTTGGTGCAGGAAGTTTTATAAACGCGACTGTTTTGCCAAAATCAACAGTGGTTGGTGTGCCGATGAAGAGCATCCTTACATCTTAGCTTGGTGAAAATCATTTGCGCTCGAGTATCCACTCGACCATGTTAAAGACACACATTGCATAAATGCTTTATTTGTTTTTGTAAGACAATTTGTCGCTGTTCATTAAATCCCTCCAACAAATATGTGTTTACTTGCAGTTCTTTGAATCTGGCGATTGCAGCCAGCTCATCAAATTTAAATTGATTCGTGGTTAATACTATTTTGTCCTGTTCGGTTTTGGAGGCTGAATTTTTTGATAAAACTTTAAAATTTTGAATCGATTCATGAAATTTAAATAATGGCATTAAGGGCAGCCAGTCATTATGGATTGACCAAGATAGAACAAGATTGACACCCATGCTTCGGGATAATTGATGCACAACTTCATGGAGTGTATGTGCGGCCATCAGTGAGATAAGAATGTGTTGCTTTGATTTAGTTGTTGATTTTGTAAAAAATGATATCGTATCCCTGTCTCCCTCAATACGTTCTCCTCCATATAGCTCTATCGTTCTGTTCACACAGAGGTCTAATTTTTCAAATAGTGAGTCGTGGTTTTCTTTGCTCAGTTCATCATCGAGAGTTTTTCTGTTATGAATGATTCCTGAGAAAATGCAACTGTTACAATTCAAATTGTTAGATATATCAGATTCTCTTTCCTTTTGTATAAGGGGTTGAATTTTTGAAATAAGAGCGTCTATTTCATTTGCAGAAGATATTTCTTTTCCGGGTAGCTGTTTCGTCAGACTTATTATTTTGTTGGAGACATCGACAGCATTTTTCAATGAACTAGCTACCAGAAGAGCTGAGAGAGTAATCCAGATTATTGCAGTCGAATAAAACATGTTCATTTGCATATACTTAATCTCATCAAAATCCAGTTCAATTCTGAGATTACCAAGGATAGTATTTTCAAACTCTATGTTTTGAGTTATTTCATTTGTGTTTTTAGGAGCCAATTTTTTTTGTTGGCTCCGCGTTACTAGATTCCCATTTACATCGAAAAGACTGGAGCTCACAACATAGGAGTTGTTTGTTGTATCTTCTAAAATAAATTGCATGCTTAATGTGTCATTATTGAGCAATGGTTTCTGTATTACATTGACAACTTGGTTCATAATACTTTTTTGTTCGGACTCTATTTTTTCAGCAATGATATGTTTAGTTTGAACTAGAGAAATTGAGCAAAGTACTCCGCCAAATAAGAGGCAAAGAGCGAAAGTTTGAATTGGAGCCCTAGATTTTATCGAAGACAACCAATGCGTGTTGAACTTTTTCTGTTTTGATTTTTCCATAACGCGAAATTTATGTTCGTAACCGAGAAAGACGAAATGCAAGTTATAACAGTTGAATTGAAAAATGAAGTAAATTATTTGGCTTTCTTCTTATCTTGGAGCCAGTCGGTCAGTGTTATAGATATCTTTTTTAAATCCACAGCGAATAATGACAATAATCACTTAATGGTTACATTGACTGGAAGAGACAGCAATTTAAGACAACATCTGAAAAAACTTGTAATAAATGGATACCGTCCAACTGTATCTTTAGTTGATAACAAAACATCTTATTATCCAGAGCGAAATCCAAAACTTGATCGCTTATGTTCTCTGACACTAACGGCACCAAAAATCAGTCGAGAGTTGATTTCAGAGGTTTTAATTCTACTCGCCGAAGCTAAATTTTCTCTAGTTGAATACAATTATTTGTCTAAGGGTGAAAATTCTCAAAAATGCTTGGTCGTAAGAATACTGATGAGGGGAGAATTAACCGATTTGGAGAATTTTAAGAGCCAGTTGTCTACATTATCTCATAAATTTTCGGTTGACATGTTCTATCAAAAAGAAATCAAAGATATGAAGGATTTCTCACTATTAGTGATGGATATGGATTCGACATTGATTAATTTTGAAGTAATTGATGAACTTGCCCGTGAAGCAAATGTTCTTGATGAGGTTTCGGCAATTACTGAAAGTGCGATGAGGGGAGATATTAACTTCAAACAAAGTTTGATGAAGAGATTAAATTTGTTGGCGAATACAGACATAAAAGTTTTAGATCGGGTTTTTGATCGGATCCAACTGAACCCGGGTGCTGAAAGGTTGGTTTCTACTTTGAAAAATAGTCATTATAAGATTGCAATTATCTCGGGTGGGTTTTCTTTTTTTGCAGACCGGATTAAGGAAAACCTCGACATAGACTATGCTTTCGCGAATGTTTTAGAAACCAAAGACGGATTATTAACGGGAAAATTGACGGGTAAGTTGATCGATGGTGAAGCCAAAGCTGCCATAGTCAAAAAGTTGTCTGACAAGCATGACATAAAAGAAGAAAAAGTAATTTCTATCGGAGATGGCGCTAATGATATCCCAATGCTCAAAGTCTCGGGCTTGGGTATCGCTTTTCGGGCGAAACTTCTACTGAGCAAAAATGCAGATTGTGTGATCACACAGGGAGGCCTGGATTCTGTTCTTTACTTTTTTGGGTGGAGAGATATTTAAGCGTTTCTTTATCTGTTTAATAAAAAATGTACAGCAAATTAATGAAATAGTGTTTAAAGGCGGATGATATGACTAACTATAGTACTAACGAATTTAAATCTGGGCTGAAGGTTATTTTAGATGGAGATCCTTGTTCAATAATTGAGAACGAATTTGTTAAGCCTGGCAAAGGTCAAGCCTTCAGTCGGGTTAAGTTAAAAAATTTAAAAACTCTGAAAACATTAGAGAGGACATTTAAATCTGGAGAATCAATCGAAGCTGCAGATGTTGTAGATATGGACATGCAGTATTTGTATAACGATGGAGATTTTTGGTATTTTATGGATTTATCCACATTTGAACAATACCAAGCTAGTCGTCAAGCCGTGGCAGATTCTGTCAAGTGGTTATCAGAGCAAGATATGTGTTTAGTAACACTCTACAACGGTGATCCCTTGCTTGTTGTCCCTCCAAACCATGTTGAGCTTCAGATTGTTGAAACTGATCCAGGCGTGCGCGGAGATACAGCACAAGGCGGTAATAAGCCTGCAAAGCTGACGACTGGTGCAATTGTAAAAGTGCCCTTGTTTGTCGATCAGGGCGAAACGATAAAAGTCGATACAAGAACAAGTGAGTATCTTGGTCGAGTTCGTTGAGACTTAGTGTTTTATAATGACAGAAGATAAGAAAAATTGGGAGCCATCAGCATCGATAGAAAATCTTAAAACAAGGTCACGTGTATTATCTAAAATAAGACAGTTTTTTTTAGAACGGTCAGTGCTGGAAGTGGATGTACCAAATATTTCACGAAATACAGTCTCTGATCCTAACCTAGACTCATTTTCGTTTCGACATAATGGCCTAACACTGTACCTTCAAACCTCTCCAGAATACTTTCTAAAAAGATTGTTAGCAGATGCACGAGAAGATTTTTTTTATCTTGGAAAGGCCTTTCGAAGTGGTGAAGTTGGCCCACTGCATAATCCAGAGTTTACTATTTTGGAATGGTACAGATGCGGTTGGGACGAATTTTCATTGATGGATGAAGTATTTGACTTATTTAAATTCATATCAAATGAATACGACCATTCTATTAAATCTCAGAAATTTACCTATTTAAACTATTTTCAAAAAATTATGAATATAAATCCTCACACAGCAACTCTCGCACTATTACAAGAGATATGCGTGAAAAGATTTGGTAGTCAATGGAATGACGCTTCTAGAACTTGCTGTCTTGATCTGCTTTTTAGTCAGATCATTCAACCAAAATTGCCAACTGGAATCGTTTTTATCTATGATTTTCCAGAATGTCAATCAGGATTGTCAGAGATTAGAGAATTTCCTGAATATAATGTTAGCCGTCGCTTTGAATTGTTCTATAACAGCATAGAGTTGGGCAATGGTTACTTCGAACTGACAAGCGGAGAAGAGCAGAGAAGTCGATTTTTGAGGGACAATATTCAAAGAAAAATTCAATTTAAACACTCAATAGCTGTGGATGAAAATTTGCTTAGCGCTCTCGATCATGGATTGCCCAATTGTTCTGGTATCGCTATTGGTTTCGATCGATTGCTCATGTGTCTGCTTGGTGAAAAGACTATTTCTTCTGTTATATCTTTCCCTTGGGAATCCTAAGTACTATTATTTGAAGAGAAAATCTGATTCATTGTTTGTGAGGGCCATGAATTTAAAACGTCACCGATTTTCCTTGCTGGCACTCCTGCTACGATTGAACGAGGTGGTACTGAATCAAGAACTACGCTTGCGGCACCCACCATTGAACTTTCTCCAATTTCAATGTTACCCAATATTGTTGAATGAGGGCCTAGCAGAACATTTCGCCTGATTTTTGGATGTCTATCTCCACTATTCTTACCGGTTCCTCCGAGAGTTACTGATTGCATAATTGATACATTGTCCTCTACTACTGCAGTCTCTCCAATAACGATTCCAGTCGCGTGATCTAACATTACGCCAATGCCAATCTTTGCTTTCGGATGGATATCAACAGCAAAATGCTCTGAGATGAAAGTTTGAAGCAAAAGCGCTGAAATTTGATGATTGCTTGCCCATAAAATATTAGCTATTCGATATATTTGGAGTGATAGAAATCCTTTGTAAAAAAGTAGCGGTGTACAAAATAAATTGCAAGCTGAGTCACGATCTACTATCGCTGTTAGATCCAATATAATATTTTCTTCGAGTAAACTTTTATAGATGGCGTCTTTAAATTCAAAACTTTTTGTAAACTTGGCGTTTTTAGAGAGCGATAATCTTTTTATTATTTCATGTACAACGGCATCCTTTAATCCTGAGTGCTGTAAGATTTTCTCCTCTAGAAGCGCCGATAATCCGGGCTCATTTCGTGTCGCTTGCTCTGCCTCCATCTCTATAGTCGACCAAATTTTATCTTTTGATAATTTCATATTCACGTGCTTCGCTATGATCAATTAACCTCATATCAAGTATGTGGTATGTCAGAAATAAAGATTCAGTTACTTTTTTTTTCTTTTCGTTTTTTTTGTTCAACTTTTGCTGGTACCGATGAAGGAAGCTCATCAGCGTCAGATTTATCCTCTTGCTTCACACTGTATCCTTCACTGAGAACTCCGCCAGGCACTTTAGGCGCGTAGTCCCGCGGAATGTCGATATTGCTTAAGTCAATTTTTTGGTGCACCGCTTCAAGATCTGCCAACTTCGTATTATTGTTCTTGAGCAATTGTTTTCCAATCTCTGGACTAGATAGCCTTAGGGCTGATTTAGTTAGATGCTCATTAATATCTTTATATCCATTAATAACGTTTGTGACTAACTGCGAGAGAACCAAAAAGTGCTCAGACACCGCCTGCTGATATTCTTTAAGTTCTAAATCGCTCTTTTGCAGTTTTTTCGATATTTCCTCACTCTCGTTCGTACTTACTTGATTGAAAGATTTGAACACAGTGATCGAGATTGCTCCCGTTATAAACGACAACCCTGCAATGATTATTATAAAGAGTATATCCATAATACTTCCCATTCGACGTGCGTAGAGTCTGACAAACTTTTTCCTCAAAATATTATAAACCATATAAAATTTCATTGTTGCAGCAAGTTTAGATTTATAAGTTTATTTCCTTGTCATTCGAAATTAGTTAAATTTAAATAGGGTTCATGAAAGTTCTTTCAAAAAAATTCGAAGAAAACATCGCTAATAAAAATTTCTCACCTGATGCTGCGCAGAAAGAGGTAGTTGAGGTTCTCTCTGTTTTGCAAACTGATTTGATGCATGAGTACTCTAGACCTCTTAATTTTCTATCTTCGAAAATAAAGTTATCTAATTTTAATAAAAAAATTGATGGAGTTTATATTTGGGGGGAAGTCGGAAGAGGAAAAACTTATTTAATGGATCTTTTTTTTGAGACACTCCCTTTTGAGCAAAAGATGCGATTGCACTTTCATCGTTTAATGCACAAAGTGCATCAAGAATTGAAGCTTTTTTCGGGTAAAGCGGATCCGATAAAACATGTGGCGAGGAAAATTTCAAAGAATGTAAAAGTTATGTGTATCGACGAGTTTTTTGTTAATGATATTGGAGATGCCATGATCCTAGCTAATTTGCTAGATGAGTTATTTTATCAAAAGGTTTGTTTAGTAATAACATCAAATGTTCAGCCAAAATCTCTTTATGCAAATGGTCTTCAACGGCAGAATTTCTTGCCAGCGATAAAGATTCTCGAATCGAATTGTAAGATTGTTAAGTTGCGATCGCAAATGGATTACCGATTGAGAGAGTTAGAAAAAAATCTTGTCTTCTTCTCACCCTCCAATGAATTATCTGATAGAAAAATGGAAGATATTTTTGATAACTTGTTAAATCCAAGTGAATCCTCATTCACTTCATGTGAGTTAAATATTCAAGGAAGGAAAATCTTGGCGTACCGATCCTCAAATAATATAGTTTGGTTTTTATTTGAAGACATTTGTGAAGGACCTCGAAGTCAGAATGACTACATCCAGATATCTAGAGAATTTCATACAGTGATGGTGAGTAAGATTCCAGAACTTACTGTTGCATCTGAGGGAGCCGCACGACGATTTATAAGCATGGTTGACGAATTTTATGATCGGAATGTCAAGTTAATCATTGCATCAAACAGTCCAATTGAGAATATTTATAAAGGAATACAATTGATTTTTGAATTCGAGAGAACAAAAAGTAGGCTTATTGAGATGCAAAGTGTGGAATATTTATCGAGATCTCACATACCATAAATACTTATTGCTCAAGAAAACTTGCGAGCCCCTTGTATTAATGATTCGTGATCATTACAATTCGCTCCCTAACAAAGTTCGGTTTGCAAACATGAAGACAGTAAGTATCAGCTCTAAATCGGCATCACGTGAGTGGGTTATCATTGATGCGACGGGAGCGGTCCTAGGAAGATTAGCATCTGAGATAGCGCTTAGGCTCAGAGGTAAGCATAAACCGGAGTATACCCCTAATGCAGATTGTGGTGATTATGTAGTAGTGGTGAATTCGTCTAAAATTACTGTTACAGGGAATAAAGCAGTAGGAAAAAAATATTATTCCCATACTGGTTTTCCTGGTGGAATTAAGGAAATTAATTTTTCACAGATGATGGAAAAATTCCCAGAAAGAGCGCTAGAAAAAGCGGTAAGGGGAATGTTGCCAAGGGGGCCATTAGGCCGCGAAATGTACAGAAAGCTGAAGGTTTATGGTGGGAGTGAACATCCTCACTCTGCTCAGCAGCCGACAGTCTTAACTTTGTAGTGAGCATTGGAATGACGTCTAAAAATTTTTATGGTACCGGAAGGCGCAAGACGTCTTCAGCTAGAGTATTTTTAAGCTCTGGTAGTGGTGCGATCTCGATCAATGATAAGACCATGGAAGAGTACTTTGGAAGACAGGTGGCGAGAATGGTCGTCAGGCAACCTTTCCAGGTAACTGATATGGTGGACAAATTTGATGTTAATATATCGGTAACCGGCGGAGGTAACTTTGGTCAAGCTGGTGCTATCAGGCATGGAATCTCTAGAGCATTGGTCGAATATGACGAAAATCTTCGTGGGCCGTTGCGAAAAGCTGGATTCCTCACTAGGGATGCGAGAAAGGTCGAGAGAAAAAAAGTTGGATTACACAAGGCTAGGAAGAGACCTCAATTCTCGAAAAGATAATTTAACCATTTAAATCAATAGGTTACGGATCATTTATACCCTTTAGTGATTGCGTATAAATTTGAAATCCGGTATACTCCACTAGTCCGTATTAACAGAAGAATCCCTTTTCATTTTTCTCAAGAAAAATATTTGTTTTTAGAGCAAAACTTTAAAAAAAGGCCTCATTATGACCACTGAATATGTTAATGAAAGTAGAAGAAAATTTTTGTTAGCATCATCATCTGTTTTAGGCGGTGTCGGGGTAGTCGGTGCGGCAATACCTTTTGTAGCCTCCTGGAAACCGAGTGCGAAGGCAAAAGCAGCAGGCGCGCCAGTTAGTGTTGATATATCGAAACTTGATTATGGAGCGCAGATCGTGGTTGAGTGGCGAGGAAAGCCAGTTTATGTGATCAAAAGAACGACAGAGGCAATTGCTGACTTAGATTTATATGAAAATGGTGTATTAAAGGATGAGATGTCCGAGCTTTCAACGCAGCCCGATTATGTTGGAGGGAGTTCTCGAACTCTCGCAGGGAGAGAGGAAATTCTGGTAATTGTTGGTTTATGTACTCACCTTGGCTGTGCGCCAATGTACCGCCCAGATGTTGGAGCAAAGGACCTTGGAGGCGAATCTTGGTTGGGTGGGTTTTTCTGCCCCTGTCATGGTTCTAAATTTGATTTGTCAGGAAGAGTTTATGCTGGTGTGCCGGCTCCCTCGAATTTAGAGGTCCCTCCTCATAAATATGAGTCGGATAATGTAATTGTAATTGGAGTGGATACGGAGAATGTGTGAATAATGAGTGATTCAATGAACGAGCCGAAGGGCTTTGCAGCTTGGATTGACTCCAGAATGCCAACTTTGAAGGTGCTCTGGAATGATCATATGGCGGAGTACTTTGCGCCGAAGAACTTTAATTTTTGGTACTACTTTGGCGTTCTCTCTCTAGTAGTTTTAGTCATTCAGTTAATCACTGGTGTATGGCTGCTTATGAGCTATGAAGCTTCTGCGGAGGGTGCCTTTGCTTCGGTTGAGTACATCATGAGAGATGTAGAGCTTGGATGGATAATCAGATATGCCCATTCGACAGGGGCATCATTATTTTTTGTAGTTGTTTATATGCATATGTTCAGAGGCCTTATTTACGGTTCGTATAAAGCGCCAAGGGAGCTTGTTTGGGTCTTTGGTATGACTATTTACTTAGTTTTAATGGCTGAAGCGTTTTTGGGTTATGTGCTCCCTTGGGGTCAAATGTCATACTGGGGTGCTCAGGTAATTATCTCGCTCTTTGGAGCCATTCCCGTTGTTGGAGATGACCTTGTTCAATGGATTAGGGGAGATTATCTGCTTTCCGGCATTACTTTAAATAGGTTTATGTCACTTCATGTTGTCGCACTTCCTATTGTCCTTATAGCATTAGTGGCGATGCACATTATTGCACTTCATGATGTGGGCTCTAATAATCCGGATGGCGTTAGTATAAAGAACCACTTTGACGAAAAAGGTAACCCAGTCGATGGACTTCCATTCTTTCCTTATTTTGTGATTCATGATCTGGCGCCTATTGTGGTATTCATGTTCGTTTTTTGTTCGATCCTTTTTTTCATGCCTGAGATGGGCGGCTATTTTCTCGAGCATGCTAATTTCGAGATAGCTAATAGTCTAAAGACTCCTGAGCATATTGCGCCAGTCTGGTATTTCACTCCCTTTTATTCGATGCTGAGAGCAGTGCCAGATAAGTTGGGTGGTTTGATTGTGATGGCAGCGGCAGTTGCTATATTGTTTGTGCTTCCGTGGCTAGATAGAAGTCCAGCACGATCGATAAGGTACAAAGGAATCATAAGTCGAATTTCGATTCTTATTTTCCCAGCTTCGTTCATAATACTCGGTTACCTCGGGATAAAGGCACCCACACCTGAACGCACTATACTGGCCCAAATCTGTACTATTTTGTATTTTGGATTCTTCATAGGAATGTTTTTTTGGACTAAATATGAAAAAACTAAGACTGAGCCTGATCGGATAACTATGGATGGTGGTCTTGGTTTTTGGAGAACTACAGGCGCGGTGTTCGCAATTGTTTTGATGGTTGTAGTGCCGATCAAGGTAGTAGGAGCAGAGAGTAAATTTTCTTGTGGAACAATGGATTGTGACTTGTTTGAGGCTGATTTGAAGAATCATGCTTCACTTCAGAATGGAGCCAAGTTAGCCGTAAACTATTGCATGGGTTGTCATTCTTTTAAATATTCAAGGTGGGAGAGAGTAGCCAGCGATACTGGGATACCAAATCAAATGATGATGGATAATATGGTTTTTGCTGACCAAAAGATTGGCGACTTAATGGAAATATCGATGCCTGCTGACAAATCTAAAGAATGGTTTGGTGCTGTTCCACCAGATCTCACATTAGTTGCTAGATCCAGATCACCTGAATGGGTTTATACATATTTAAGAACATTTTATGCGGACGATAATCGCCCTCTTGGCGTCAATAATAAAGTATATCAAGACGTGGGTATGCCCCATGCATTACTCGATCTTCAGGGACTAGCAGCGTGTGCGCCGGGCTCAGTGATTTCCGAATATGGTGGCATTAAGAGAGATATTCTAACGGGAAATGATATTTTGGATGATCCCTGTGGCGAGCTTAAAATCATAGAGGAGGGGTTATTGTCGCCAAAGCAATTTGATGCTGAGGTTTATGATCTTGTAAATTTTTTAACCTACATTTCAGAGCCTATGGCTGAGCAACGGAAGCAAATTGGAAAATATGTTCTTTTATTCCTTGCTCTCCTCCTTGTGCCAGTGATGTTACTGAACCGTGAGTATTGGAAAGGCATTCATTAAAAAATCCCTGGGCAGCAGTGAACTTTAAAAATAATAAAAATGAGAGGTATTTGTGAGAAGATCATCGATGACATTGTTTTCAGATCCAACATGTCAGTTCAGTCACAGGGTGAGAATAGTCCTTGCTGAAAAAGGCGTTACAGTAGATATTGAGAATACAGAAACAGAGTCCATAACCGATGAGATATTTGAAGCGAATCCTTATGGTACGCTACCTACATTAGTTGATCGCGATTTAGCGTTATATAAGTCGACTGTGATCATGGAATATCTAGATGAGCGTTTTCCACATCCACCATTACTCCCAGTTTACCCAGTATCAAGAGCTGAAAGTCGTTTGTGGATTTATCGAATTGAAAGGGATTGGTGTTCTCTGGTACCAAAGATAGAAGTTCAAGAATCACAGGATGCGCGGCAGGAATTAAGGGATTCGATTATCTCGATCGCCGGTATCTTCGATGAAATGCCATATTTTATGAGTGAAGAATTTACATTAGTGGATTGCTGTCTCGCCCCGATGCTTTGGCGTCTGCCGACGTTTGGAATTGACCTACCCAAAGATAGGCACATTAAACCTCTTTTAAAGTATATGGATAGGCTGTTTGAAAGAGATGCTTTTCAAAGTAGTTTATCGGATCTAGAAAAAGAAATGAGATTTTAGATTCTTCCGAAAAATCAAGCCCTTAGAATACTGAGAATATTTTGACTATCGTAAATACATCAACGCAAGTGGCTGTTCTTTCTGCTAAAAGAACACCAGTTGGTAGCTTGCTTGGTGACTTGTCAAACGTCCCTGCCTCAAAACTGGGATCAGTAGCCATTGAATCTGCTGTCAATGATAGCGGATTACTATCGGAAGATGTTCAAGAAGTAATAATGGGAAATGTTCTTAGTGCTGGTTTAGGGCAAGCACCAGCAAGACAGGCAGCATTAGGAGCAAAGTTACCCGATTCTGTTAGCTGTAGCGTTGTAAATAAAGTGTGTGGCTCGGGTATGAAAGCAATTTCGAATGCATGTGCATCAATACAAGTTGGTCAGGCAGGTGTGGTTGTAGCGGGAGGGATGGAGAGCATGAGTTTAGCACCCTTCTTATTACCTTCGATGCGTTTAGGACGTAAATTTGGAAGTGTGCAGTCACTTGATCATATGCAGCTAGATGGGTTGCAAGATGCTAATCAAGGCACCCCTATGGGTGACTTTGCTGAGATCTGCGCTGAGAAATACGAGTTCGATCGCGAATCACAAGATCGTTTTGCGACAGAGTCCTTAAAGAGGGCGCAGGTGGCAACAAACACAGGGTTATTTTCTCGAGAAATATGCGGTGTTATGGTTAAACAGAAAAACTCAGAGCGAGAGATTATTTTAGATGAGCAACCATTAAAGGGAGATGTATCCAAAATTCCTACACTAAGGCCCGCTTTTAAAAAAAATGGCACTGTTACTGCAGCTAACGCAAGTTCTATTTCAGATGGCGCAGCGGCATTAGTATTGGCCAGTAAAAAAATCGTAGAGAGCAGAATGTTAAAGCCAATGGCTTGGGTTAAAGGGATTTCTGAATTTTCTCAAGCGTCTCGATGGTTTACATTGTCTCCAATTCATGCTGTGAACGCTTTGCTCGTAAAACTGGGTTGGAATACTTCAGAAGTTGGTCTCTGGGAGGTAAATGAGGCGTTTGCCGTGGTGACAATGGCGACAATGAGAGAGTTAGTAGTTCCTCATAAAAAAATAAATATACGCGGTGGGGCTTGCGCTTTGGGGCATCCGATTGGAGCAAGTGGTGCGAGAATAGTCGTTACCCTTCTTCATGCAATGCAAGATAATAATTGTTCAAAAGGAGTGGCAGCGGTTTGCATTGGCGGGGGCGAAGCGATGGCTATCGCCCTTGAGATAGATAATTGATCAATCAAAAAATCTTGTTAATCCACATACTCTAAACATTTTACAATTTTTCGAACTCCGCCTGTTGCGGCAGCGATTTCTGTAGCAAGATCTGCCGAGGCCTGATCTACCGTTCCCAACAAATAGACGATACTATCCTCTGTGACAACCAACATGTCCGAATAGTCGATCTCTGGATTGAAAGTAAGCTTAGTCTTAATTTTTGTACTAATTAATGAGTCATTTGTCCTGGACATAATAGACGTATTTCCTCTTACCTGAAGTTCGTTATACACCTTCCTGACTCCTCGATACTCTCTTGCAATATCTCCTGCCATCATCCTAAGCGATCCATTTGGAACCTCGCCAGTTAGGAGTACCAGACCATTAAATACGGAAACATTGATATGTGCCTTATCTAGCGCAGGATCTGCTTTCTTAATATTCACTCCAATAAATGTCCTCATCTTTGGATCGTCAATACCTGCCCCAATTGTCTTCCCAGTTTCTTCCGATTGAATCGGTTCTGTTGTTAAATCATTTACAATACTTGTGCATCCAGTTATAAACCCGAAAAAAACTATGGTTAAAATACTAAATCGCATTTGTTATCCTCCAAAAATGTTATCTTCGACTAGCGAATACGTGTTTTGACAAACTTCTACTTTGGTAAGAGTAAGTTTTGGACCCAAAAAGTTCCTATACAAACGACAACCTTATTACAAAGTTCTACCTCACTCAAATTTATGTCGCTGCTTGGTGAGATTTACATTAATAATAGCTCTAATTTTTTGTTCAGACTGCGTGTCTGAAAGTAGAGCGGTGTTCGCTACACTCTTTTGTAAATGATCAAAGACTGCTATCTTCATTCTCTATCTTTTCGATCCTTAAATACCAAGCACTAATTTTGAGGGTTAAACTGAAGATCAACATTTATACCATTTCGAAATTGATACCAACGCGGAACTTTTTTGATAACATTATCATGAATCTCCAGAAGTCCTGTAGCACTAAAAACAGGCAGTTTGGTTTGCTTTGACGGACTTAAAAACTTTTGACTAATAGAAAAACTGTCAAATCCTCTCGCATATAGTTGTATATATTCTGGATGGAGAGACAAATCAACTTCTATACTGTCTCTTAAACTACCATCTAAAGTCCACGGCATTCCAGTAAATTGAATGTCATCGAGATCTTTATTCAGATCATATTTTCTCGAACCATTATATATCCTTGAGGATGAGTAAACAGGAACATCTGAAGCAAATAAATAATTTAAAGCAGGTTTAATCTGCCTTGCTTTATCTGGATATGCGAACAAAATAACAGCATCGATATCATCTCGTCTTCGGGATGACACTTCTAGTTGACTGTTCACAAATCTGCGCATAAACAAGCCTCTCTTCTCGCTCAAATCGATGTGAAGCGGACGTTTTAAAAGATCAGTGAAATCCCTTACATCTTGGTCAAAAATCACTTTATCAAGAATCTGACCACCTTTTTGAATCCAAGTTGCTTCGAAAATATCAGACGATTTTAATCCCCAAGATTGGTTTGGTGCGATTATAACAATGGATCTTTGTCCATCTTGCCAGACTTTTTCAATTATGTGATGAATCTCGTTCTCCTGAGAGTTTGAAAAAAATATTAAGTTCCTGACATTTTCACTATTTTTTTTATCCGGATCATTGATGATCATGGTAGGCACTTCATACATTTTCAAAGCAGATAGGATCTCTGCCTCTGACTGTCGCAATCCACCGACTATTAGTTGCGCATCGAAATCTAAGGCTTCTTTGTATGCACTGATTATTCCTTTTTCTGATGAATTAAAAATCTTAATTTTTCTGTGGTGATCTTTATCAAGATTTAGACTCTTAAAGAATCCATCTAAAAATCCATCCATAAATATTTTGCTGGGAGTTTCATATTCTTCATCAAAGGGTAGTAGGAGTGCTATGTGGCCATTATTCGCTCGAGTGCTCTTTTCGTGACTTACAGAGAGTGGTTGAAACTGAGATGCCGGGTGGGTTGGGTTCTGTGACGCCCAATTTAGAAATATTGATTCTGGATTTTCTGAGGTTAATTGTTTGTTCCTGAATTCAATTCCAAGCCTGCACCATCCTCCTACAATAGGATTTAAATTGCGAATGCATTGCTCAATCCTTATGTAAGGTTGACTAACAATTTTCACTAATAACTTTTCGCTAAGCTCAGATTTCAACTTCTCTGATGTCACAAGGTCAATAAGTTTGTTGTCATTTTGGATGCTATCTTCAAATCTCCCAAGCGTCATCAAGATTACGGATCTTTCTTTAAAAATATCATTTAATGCCTCTTCATTTAATTTTTGCTCTAATGATTGAATACGTTCACTCTCAAGTTCGATCAGAGCTAATTTTAATTCATTTGAAGAGCTAGAAATTTTTGAGCGGAGCAGGCTGTAATTGATAAATGCAACATCATTAAGTTCAGCAGAATTTACTTGAGCTAGTAAATTTTTGCTTTGATTTGTGCTTCCACCTCTCGCAAATTCAAGAGCAGTTTCCAACAGCTCCTGACTTGTTTGTTCTACTTCATTGACAATCAACATGTCGTTTTCGATTTCTTTAATATTAAATTCAATCTGTGATTCGGAAACATAGACATCAGAGGTGTTTGTATTTATGGTGTTCTGGGTCTGGGTGCAACCCATTGAGAGGATTGCGGCTAGACCAAATAGAGTATACAAATGACTAATTGATATTTTTTTAAATATGGAAAATTCAGGCATTCTCTACGTTATCTCAACTCCTATCGGTAATCTTGCTGATATGACATCTCGTGCAATCAATATTCTCAATAATGTAGATATTATTGCATGCGAGGACACAAGATCCAGTAGATCTTTACTTAATCATCTTGATATTAAAACTAAATGTATTTCCTATCATGAACATTCTGATTATAAAGAAACAGAGCTTATCCTCGAAACGCTGAGGTCTGGGGCTTCTATCGCACTAATATCTGATGCAGGAACTCCCTTGATATGTGATCCAGGTTTTAAATTAGTAAGAACGGTCCGCAACCTGGGAATTGATGTTATACCTGTGCCAGGCGCATGCGCTGTCACTGCAGCATTAAGTGTTTCTGGATTAAGTACAGATTCGTTTTTATTTAAAGGTTTTCTACCGAGGAAAAAACTGGATAGGATTAAAATCTTAAAGGATTTTTGTGACTACCCATTCACTCTTATTTTTTATGAGTCTCCACATAGAGTTCTTAAATCCTTAAAAGATATAGAGCTTACATTCGGAAGCAAAAGAAGGATTTTTATGGCCAGGGAAATGACGAAGCTTTTTGAAACATATATTTTGGGATCAGTAGAGGATTTGATTGATATTGTCGAGCGAGATACAAATAATCAGAAAGGTGAGATAGTTCTGGTCGTTGAAGGGTGCGAAAAAAAAAGTAAGATGCTCGGTGATGCATCAACTAAGATACTGACACTCTTACTCGAAGAGATAAGTAGTTCAAAAGCATCTGCAATTGCAGCCAAAATTACAGGTGAAAATAAAAAAATGCTTTATCAGGAAGCAATAAGAATCAAGAGAGATAAATAGGTTTTTAATTTATATTTGAGACTAAAATTAATGAAGTATAAGAAAGTTTTTCCTGAACTGTGCGATGGCATAGAAATAAAAAAAGATATGTGTGATTACAATGGGCATATGAACGTTCTTTTTTATTTTAAAATCTTTATCGATACTCTTGAAACTTACTATGAAAATGAGCTTGGCTTTTCGAAAGAATATTTCTCTAAAGGTTTTTCGTCTTTCTCTTTGGAGGATAATATTAGGTATTTAAAAGAGTGCAAAATAAACCAAGTCGTTAGCACAAGATTTAGACTTCATTCAATCAATAAAAAATTGATACACCTTGTGTCGATAATGATTAATGAGTCGAATGAAGTCTGTAGTATCTATGAGACAGTTATTGCGCATATTGATATGACTAAAAGAAAAACTGTGAATATGGAAGGCCGTTTTTTTGAAAATATTAAAATTATTTGTGAACGTCATAATGAAACAGAGATTAATTTACCGTTGAAGCTTTCGATAAAGCCTGTAAGCTGAAGTATCAAATTAGTGGTTAGTTGAAAAATTAATAATTAATAGAGATTAGAAGAATTATTGTGATTGAACAAATTGTAAACACTTTAAACAGCATAATATGGAGTAAGCCTTTAATAATACTTTGTTTGGGCGCAGGTGTGTGGTTTTCATGCCGAACAAAATTTCTACAAATTAGACATTTTAGACATATGTTGAGTCTTATCTTTCAGGGAAATACTTCTGAATCAGGGATCTCCTCTTTCCAAGCTTTATCAATCTCATTATCAGGTCGTGTTGGAACAGGAAATATTGCCGGTGTTGCGACGGCAATCGCCATCGGTGGACCCGGTGCAGTATTCTGGATGTGGGTTGTAGCATTTTTCGGAGCTGCTACAGCCTTTATTGAGGCTACTCTCGCTCAGCTTTATAAAGAAAAAGACGAGTCGGGCATGTATCGTGGCGGGCCTGCATATTATATCGATAAAGCAATGAAAAATAAGACATATGCTGTGATTTTTGCTCTGAGCACAATTATTGCTGTTGGTTTTTGTTTGCCGGGAATACAGGCTAATAGCATAGCAATTTCTGCAGAGAATGCTTGGGGAATATCAAGAACAAACTTAGGATACTTTTTGGTCTTTATGATAGGGATTATTGTTTTCGGTGGAGTAAGGAGGATAGCCAAATTTACGCAAGTGATTGTTCCATTCATGGCGATTACTTACTTGTGTTTGGCGTTAATTGTTATCGGTTTAAATATATCCGAAATACCTAATGTTATCTTCCTCATCTTAAGCAGTGCATTCTCGATAGATGCGGGTTTTGGCGCAATAGTCGGTTCTGCTATAGAGATGGGTGTGAAAAGAGGTATCTATTCAAACGAAGCAGGACAAGGAACTGCACCCCATGCCTCTGCTGCTGCTGAGGTATCGCACCCAGTAAAACAAGGACTGGTTCAAGCCTTTTCTGTCTATATAGATACTTTGCTAGTTTGCACAGCCACCGCATTGATGATTCTTCTGACTGGTTTTTACAATGTAGTGTCTCCAGATGGTGAGATGATATATTCTGGAATTCAGGGAGTCGAGGCAGGGCCT
>OCZA010000283.1_pt1 | contig 18239 bp, 16 predicted proteins | sample 1539021 | NCBI WGS metagenome assembly OCZA01 (sample SAMEA2619376, study PRJEB22493) | marine metagenome | biome: marine biome (ENVO:00000447); feature: surface water layer (ENVO:00002042); material: "saline water (ENVO:00002010), including plankton (ENVO:xxxxxxxx)" | depth 5 m | reverse complement strand
CAACAATCAGATGAATCAGGTCTTTCTAACTCTGTTTTTCTAAATCCTCGTTTTAATAATACCACAGAATTATCATCACCAAATTTTAAGGTCAATAGTTATGGTAAAAATAAACAATTAATGTCCAATAAATTACGTGAAATACGTCAAAAAATAGTTAATGAAGATAATACTGCTAAAATATTTACAGATAAAAGTTTATTAGGTAACTTACCTGATAATACCAAACAACAATATTTAATGCCTAAGTTAGATAAAGATGGTAATTGGAATGAAGAGTCTGCATTTGTCCAGTATTTAACATATATGGATCCTCAAAAAAGAGATTCTTTTACTATTGGAAACATATTACGTGAAACACATTTTGGCCCCGAAGCTAAAATAGATAAAAGCACACTTCCAGCAAACATACAAGAGATTATTACAACTGTAGAGAACTCAGATTTAAAAACTAGACAGTTATTATCTAGTCCTTATGCTCATGATAGAGCTAGAGGCATTGATATGATAGGTTTAGTTGATGGTTTTACTATGGGTAATGCTATGGATAACATGGGATTTACTGTAGATAATATTAAACCTGCAGAGTTAGCTGACATTTTAACAGAAATGAAAGAAAGTAAAGCAAATTTTGACGCTAATGCAGATAATCTACAAGCTAAAGTTTTTAAAATTCACACTAATAATTTGATTAAAAAAGCTTCTCAGTTAACTGATAATAAATATGTAGCTATTCAAATGGTAGGTATTGCCTTTAACGGTGGTAAGATGAAAAACTATGGCACTAAAAATGAAAAAATGATAAGTGTAAGATCACTTAATAATTATTATGGTGCTTTTGAAAATAATGATGGTTTAACAGATGACTATACTTTAATCCCTGTTGAGGGTAAAGGTACTAAGTCTTTAACTAAAATGGAGATTATACCACCTGCAGTTACTATTGAACGTCTTGATACAGAGCTTACTAAGTTAAATGAAAACAAACCACCTGAGCGTTTAGCTACTACTGGTAGAGCTAAAACTAAAAAGAATCCTGATTATATAGATTATTTAGAAAACGTATCTAAACTAGAAGCTAGAAAAGATATGTTAGCATTACTACAAAGTGATGAGCCTATACAATGGGGCCAAGGAAGAGCTTTAGCTTACAATGATCCAGCTTCTATTAGTGCTTGGTATGGAGTACAGCAAGCAATGGGTAAAACAAGATATAACAAATTCCTAAAACAATTAAATCTAAAATTTATCAAAGAAACTAACAATAAAATCTCTCCTATATCCCCTGGATACAACTTAACTTTAGTTGGGGGCAAGAAAATCAAAAGAGATTGGTCGAATTTTGTTAAAGAAAATTTATTAAAAACTCCTGAGTTTTACACACCATGAACGAATTTGAGTTAGAAGCACAAAATTATAATGATGCAGTCGATACTGACAACGATCTAAATGATCTTCAATATGGCGATCTTATAAGAGAAGGACAAGCTCCAACCCAAGACCCAAATCAACCACAAGCTTCACCACAAGCTCAACAACCACAAGGTAACGCTGGAATGGATCAAGGATTCTTACCAGATAATCCTATTGAACTTGTTAAAGAGTTAGGTAAAGCTGCTATTGGTGGTACTACAGATGCTGTTGACAGTGTTGGTAGTTTTCTAGATTTATCTGGAGATACTATTAAAACTGGTATAATGAGTTTATTTGGTAGAGCAGATGCTACTCAAAACCCATTTAGCAAAGACTACGAGTCAGGAGCTTGGTGGGATATACCAGATGACATGGTTCCAGAAAATGAATCTGGATTAGGACAGTTAACTAGAGGTTTAGTAGAATTTGGTTTATTAGCATATGCCACAGGTGGTGCTGGAGTAGGTGCTAAAACTGGTCTTAAGGCTGGACGACAACTTTACAAAGCTTCAAGGCTTGCGGGGTTTGGTAAGAAAGGAGCTAAGTATATATCATTTGTACCCAGAACTGTAGCGATTGCTGGCGAGGGTGCTATGGCTGATTTAATATCAAACAGCTCTGAGTCAGCTAATATAGCTAACTTAGTAAATGAGTATGCCCCTTTTATACCTTTTTCTGAAGCACTAGCTGTAGATCCTGAGAAGGATACAGCATGGATAGCGAGGATAAAAACAGTAGCAGCAGGATCTGGTCTTAATTTAGCAGGGCATTTCTTAGCATCATATGTTAAAAATGTATGGGGTGCTCATAAAAATGTAGCTAAAGGTATGGATCCAGATGAAGCTAATGTTATTGCTAACGCTAACATGGAAAAAGAGATTCCAGCTGATTTTGATTTAGATGAGAAAAATTTTTCTAATGTAGAAGCATATAATAAGAGTAGAGGTTTAGGTATATCTAATAGAGATAACAGACTTGAATATGTTGAAAAGTATTTAGACCCAGAAGAAGCTAAAGAGTTTAAAGGTTTAGTAGATGGTGGTGCAGAACCTAGTCCAGAAATGGTCTCTTATTTAAAGAGTAAGTATCCTGACTTTGACCCTGCCAACTATCCAGCTGATATAACACGACAGTTAGCCATTGCTGATTACAGTGAAATTGCTGAACGTATTGGTAAATCACAGGGAGACCCTTGGTTTGCAAATGAAGGTGGTAGTTTAGAACAATTATCTGATGATGTGTTAAGGCAACGTGATCCTTTTGTAGATTCAGCATCTTTCCCATCATCACAAAAAGCAGACTTACGTCCTAATAGTGATAGCGTTAAAAAAAATGTCACTGAAAATTTGGCAGAAGGCATTTCAATGTTAAAGAAAGGCAAAGATGCAGGCAGTCCTACACCTATCTTCCCATCAACTACTATTAAACGTCTAGCATTAGGCGACAAAAATTTAATGGAAGTTGTTAGTGAAGTAGCTGATGAACTATCAGAACAGATTTTTAAAGGACAAGCTAAAATTAATGTCAAAGGTTTTGAAACAAAATATACTGATAAAGAACTTAAAAGGTTAATTTTACAACAAACAACTGACCTTCATGCTACGTTAGCAGACGGTGGAGATGATGTTTATAAAAGCATGAAAGATTATCTTGAAGGTAAAGGATCTAAAGATTTTAATTTATATGCTATGGATGGTGACAAGGTTATAACAATAAGTCCTGTCACTAGAGCTGCAACACAACTGTTAGTAACTACTCTAGCTCATCAAGTTAGAGCAATAGCTACAGGAGCTGTAGACCTTGGCCCTAAAGTAAATAAGGTAAGACAACAAGATATGATTTTTGACATGATGAAAGTACTCATGTTAGAACAAAAGAAATCTGGTTTTATGGCTGGTAACAATCTTAGAGCTATGAAAAACTTTGAGATAGGTCAAGTTGTAAGTGCTAGAATGAAACAAGGACTTGATAACCTTGCTGAAGAGAATGAAAAATACTTTACTTATTTAGCTGGTATACGTAAAACTCACGGTGATGCAGTAGCAGATCAACTACATGAGTTACATATGTTATCAGACGGTGTAGTGCAACGATTAGAACACATACATAAATTCTTAGAAGCTCGTACTACATTAAACCCTGTAAGATTAATGACAGGTACAATGGTTAATGGTACTAGAGTTAAGCCTAGATTAGGATCAGAACTATCTAGTGTTTACTATAACTCATTACTTAGTAACCTTCGTACTCCATCTAAAGCTGTGTTTAGTACAAACATGGTAGCTCTTGCTCGTCCGTTCCAAGCATATTTAGGAGCTGTGACAAGAGGTAATCAGAAAGAAGCTCTTATAGCAGCATCTATGATGAACTCTATTGGAGCGTCATATGCTGAAGGTATACAAGCTTTTAAACATAACTGGGACTTAGGTGTCAATAGAAAAGCACAGAGTTATGCTGGTAAGTTTGAGTTAGCAAAAGATATTGATAATTTTAGAAAATTAGAAAGCCATATAATTGAAACTGGCGATTCAAATATGCAAAGAGCATATGGTATACTAGATACTATAGTTGGCTTTAACACAAGTCCTATAGCTAGGTATAGTGTTAACTTAATGGGAGCTGGAGACGCTTTAGCTAGAACAGTTATTGGTCGTATGGAAATGCGAATGAGAGCTGCTAGATCAGTTATAGATGATGCTAAAGATTTAAAAGATCTTAACAAATTATCAACTAAAATAGAAGAAAACTTTAGAGATCAAATCTTTACTAAGGATAAGTATAATCAATACGTAGTTACTGATAATGCAGCATCTTTAGCTGGAGATGAAGCAGCATTAACTACAGCTCTACCTAAAGAAGTAGCTGGTTTAGAAACTATACAAAGCCTACCACTAGGTCAATTTTTCTTTCCATTTGTACGTACAGGTTATAATGCTTTACGTCTTACATGGGCTCACACAGAACTAGAAAGATTCTCTGGAAAATTTCAAGATGTTATGTTTACGAGTAAGAAAGATCCTAGAGTATTAGAACAGTATGGAATTAGAATAGCAGATGTAGAGCATGCTAGAGCTTTGATGAGAGGACGTATGAGTGCTGGTAACAGTATTGTAGGTTTAACAGGTATACTAGCTATGAGTGGTTTTGTTACAGGTGATATGCCTTATGATAATGAAACTCGACAGTTATGGAAACAGAATGGTATACAACCAAACTCCTTTACAATTCCAGGATCTAATATATATGTGTCATATAGAACTCTTGAACCCTTTAATACTATAATATCTGCAACAGCAAACCTCACAAACAACTCATACCTACTAGGTGAGTCATTTAGAGATGATGCTTTCCAGAAATTAGTCTTTATGGCTGGTTCTGTTATTGTTGATAAGTCTATGCTTGCGGGTGTGGATGACCTAGTTACACTATTTAGTGCTAGTCAACAATCTGGAGTCAATGCTCAAAGAGTATTAGGCGGTCTATTTAGAAGAACTTTACCTTACTATGGCTTATTGTCTGGATTAGGTGATGCTATGCAAGCTAACGAAGTAGAAGCTAACAATTTTGCAGAAGAAATTATTAGAAGAGATTTACTATTTAAGAAGAATTTACATCCTAGTTATGATATTCTTAACAAAGATAGGTCTGGAGTACCTTTTGTACCCTCTCCTACTAACCCATTATTAAGAATGATTAATATGGTAAGTCCTATTGCTATTACGTTTGCTGATAAAGACCCCGTAAAGGAGGCATTATTAGATATAAACTTTAATATACCTAGTGAACTTACTAAATATAAAGGAGAACCTTTAACTTCAGAAGAAAGATCTAAAGTACAGAAATTTATGTCACAGGATGTTGCGTTTAGACGTAACTTAGAACAGATAGTATCTAATCCACAGTGGCAAAAAGCAGTAAAAGACTTTAGAGAAGGTGGTAATCTTACACGTTTAGGTGGTGATCCTAGAAAAGCTTTGTTTTACTCTCAAGTAAGACACGAGTTTGCTCAAGCTAGACAAAGAGCTTTCCAACGTATACAAGCAGAGATGCCAGATTTAATGAAGAGAGTAAATTCAAGAATACAAAACACTAGAAATGTACAGATGGGTAAATATAATATGAAAGAATTACAAAAACACGGAATTTAACATTGATTATCAATGGCAGTTACAACTAAAAAACAATTCGCTGCTACGAGTAATGCCACTACAACAGCATTTACTCCTGTCAGTATACAACTGAATAACCAAGATGATCTAGATGTTTATGTCACATTGTCGGGTGGTACTAGAGTGCTACAGCTACGCCAGTCTACTGGTAGTACTGCACAATCTAGTCACCCACAGGTGAACAATACAGACGGATTATACTATCCTGCAGTTTCTGCGGGTACAACTTTATATAACTACCAACTTTCCACTGATAACAATACCATTACGTTCAACTCTGCCCTACCGCAAGGTGCAGTAGTATTTTGTGAGCGTAGAACTAGAGATGCAGACGGCACATATACAAGTTTTGCTAGTGGTAGTACAATTAGAGCTACTGATCTTAACAATTCAGCACAAGAATCTAATTTTACTGCACAAGAAGCTAGAAATAAAGCGTTTGATTTAGAAGGTAAGATATATAACACAATAGGACAAGCTGATTTAGTAGTCAAAACTACAGATACTGGTACAGTTGACTCGACTATGATAGCTAACGGTACTATTGTAAATGCCGATATAAATGCAAGTGCCGATATACAGGGGTCTAAGTTATTAGATGACTCTGTAACCTTAGATAAACTAGGTTCTGGTACGTTGCCAACAGATATAACTGTGGCAAGTGCTAATATCGTAGATGGTACTATAGTCAATGCAGATATAAATGCTAGTGCAGATATAGCTGGAACAAAACTAGCCGATGATTCTGTTACTTTAGCTAAATTAGGATCAGGTGCTCTGCCTACAGACATTACAGTAGCAAGTGCTAACCTTGTAGATGGTACTATAGTAAATGCTGACATTAACTCTAGTGCTAATATAGATGGAGATAAGTTAGCTAATGACTCTGTTTCTTTAGGAAAACTAGAAGGAGGAGCCTTACCAACTGACATTACAGTAGCAAGCACTAATATTGTAGATGGTACTATAGTAAATGCTGATATTAATGCGTCAGCTGCCATAGCTGGTACTAAAGTTACCCCTGCTTTTAATGACCAAAACATATCAACAACGGGTACACTGGCTAGTGGAGCTCATACTGTTACAGGAAACATAACGATTTCTGGCACAGTTGATGGACGTGACCTAGCAGCTGATGGTACTAAACTAGACGGTATTGAAACTGCAGCTACAGCCGATCAGACAGCAGCAGAAATAAGAACTCTTACCGAAGCTGCTACAGACAGTAATGTTTTTACTGACGCAGATCATACTAAACTAAACGGTATAGAAACTGCAGCTACAGCAGACCAAACTAATGCAGAGATAAAAACTGCATACGAAGCTAATGCTGACACTAACGAGTTTAGTGATGCAGAGCAAAGTAAACTAGCAGGTATAGAGACTGCAGCTACTGCAGATCAGACCGCTAGTGAAATCAAAACACTACTACAATCTGACAAACTTACCTTGTCTGAGATGAATACAACATCTTTAGATACTAGGTATTTTACAGAAACAGAACTTACAGGTGGTGCTCTTGATGGTAGATACTACACAGAGACAGAAGCTGAAGCTAATTTCTTAAGACAAGACAGTTCAGAAACTATTGCTAGTGGTGTTACATGGTCTAACTCTGACGCATTTGTAGCTACTACTGCTGCTATTAACGCACGTATAGTTGACCTTATAGATGATGTTGGTGGTTTTACAGCTATAACAAGTGAACAGCACTTTCCTAATACTAATCCACAAGGTAGTACAGGACAGGCAGCTATCTTAAGTATTCAAGCTGCATCTACTACACTGACACCTAGCGGTACAACAGTTACAATATCTAATGGTAACTTAGCTAACAATGCTAATATTATAATTACTGGCGTGTCTGCTGCTATACCTACAGGATTTGGTTTTTTAGTAGAATCAACCAGTACCTTGCATACTTATACCTTTCACAGGCTTGTACCCAAGGCTACAGAGGTTACAACAGTTGCAAGTAACATAACTAACATTGTAAATGCTGGTGCTAACGTAGCTGATATAAATAACTTTGCTGACATATATCAAATATCAGGAAGTGCTCCTACACAAAGAGCTGACGGTACATCATTACAAGATGGTGACTTATGGTTTAACAACAGTAATGATGACTTACGTGTTTGGAACGGAAGTGCGTGGGCTATTATCACACCTTCTCAAGCAGTTCTTGATGACGTAGCTATTGTTTCTGGAGCTATAACATATAGCGAAGATTTAGGTCTTATAAGTAGTTCTGTAACAACAGGTAGTTCTAACGGTTCACTTGATATAGTTGCAGATGCTTTAGAAGATGAAATAACCATTATGGTTTCAGTTGTAAACTCTGGTGGTAATAAATATGTATTTGACGGTGACACTTCAAATCCTGCTAAAGCTATTTCATTACATAAAGGTTGGACATATACATTTGATTTAAGTAATAGTAGTAATGCTAACCATCCGTTAGTGTTCCAATCTGGCGGTAGTGCATATACAACAAATGTAACATCAACTGGTACAGCTGGTCAAGCGGGTGCTAAAGTTGTTATTAAAATACCAGAAACACAGCCAAACACATTTAAGTACTATTGTTCTGTGCATGGTACTGGTATGGGTAATACTATTACCGTAGTAGAAGATCCTGTCAAAGCTGTAGCTGATATCGCAGCTAATGTTGTAACTGTGGCTGGTATATCTAGCAACGTAACAACAGTTGCAAATAACAATTCAAACGTAACAGCCGTAGCAAACAACGAAACAAATATAAATGCAGTACAAGCAAACGCTTCAAATATAAACAGTGCGGTTTCTAATGCTTCAAACATTAACTCAGCAGTTTCTAACTCTACAAATATAAATACTGTTTCTGGTTCTATAGCTGACGTAAACAGATATGCAAATGAATATAAGATTTCTTCTTCAGCTCCAGGGAGTCCTAGTGCTGGTGATTTATGGTTTGACAGTTCTACTAACACTTTGAAAAACTACAACGGTTCTGCATGGTTAGGTATTACATCTAACTCTGGTATTCAAAACGTAGCTGACGACACTTCTCCAGAATTAGCTGCTGGACTTGACTGCAATGACAATAATCTTACTGAGGTAGGAACTGTTAGCGGAAACAACTTACAAATAGATTTCGGTACACTTTAAATGGCAAAATTATTAAAATTAAGACGTGGTACTACAACTCAGCACGGGTCATTTACTGGTGCTGAAGGTGAAGTAACTGTAGATACCACAAAAGATACTCTTGTCGTACATGACAACAGTCAAGCAGGAGGAAGACCTCTTGCAAGAGAGGACTTAAATAACGTATCCAGTTCAACGATTGCTGGTAGGTTAAGTAATGATTCTATAACTCCAGCAAAAATAGGAGCAGGAACTTTACCTTCTGACGTAACTGTAGCTAGTGCAAACTTAGTAGACGGTACAATCGTAAATGCAGACGTTAACGCATCTGCTGCAATAGCTGGAACTAAGATTTCTCCTGACTTTGGATCGCAGAATCTCACATCAACTGGATACTTTAGCTTTGGAACTGCTGGTGGTACTGATAACCAATCAAATTCAAATCTTAGAATACAAAATACATATCCAACTTTATTTCTTAATGATACTAATACTAATAATGATTTTTATATAAGAAATGCTGATGGTACTTTTGGTATTCATGATGTCCAAAATTCGGCAGATAGATTAACAATAAATTCAAGTGGTACAGTAGCTACAGGTGGCAACCTAGACGTTGGTGCTGGACTTGATGTAACAGGAAACATAACAGTTACAGGAACAGTTGACGGTAGAGACGTAGCTAATGACGGTGGTAAACTTGATAGTATTGAAGCGTCAGCTACTGCTGACCAAACTGCTGCTGAAATACGTACACTTGTAGAATCAGCATCTGACAGTAACGTGTTTACTGATGCTGACCATACGAAGTTAAATGGTATAGAAGCTAGTGCAACTGCTGATCAAACTAATGCTGAGATAAGAGCAGCAGTAGAAGCAGCTACAGATTCTAATGTCTTTACTGATGCAGACCATACAAAACTAAATGGTATAGAAAGTGGTGCGACAGGAGATCAAAGTAATGCAGAAATCAGAACAGCAATTCATAATGCTTCTGACAGTAATGTATTTACTGACGCTGACCATGCAAAACTAGATGCACTGACAACTTCAAACGGTGTCATACTTAACGGTGTAACTGCAACAACACAATCTGCAGGTGATGCTTCAACAAAGGTTGCTACAACTGCGTACACAGATACAGCTATATCAAACTTAGTAGACTCATCCCCAAGTGCTCTTAATACTCTTAACGAGTTAGCAGCAGCTATGGGTGACGATGCTAACTTCTCTACAACTGTAACTAACAGTATTGCTACTAAAATGCCATTGGCTGGTGGTGAGTTTACAGGTAATGTAACTTGTGAAAATATCACACCTGATGCAGACAGCTCTAGAAACTTAGGTACAAACTCTGTAAGATTTGCAACTATATATGCTGACAGTTTTGTTGGTAGTGGTGCAAACTTAACAGGTGTTGAATCGTTTGTTTCTGGTATGATCTTATTATGGTCTGGGTCTACAGGTAGTATTCCTAGTGGATTTGTACTATGTAATGGGTCTAACAGTACACCCGATCTTAGAGACAGGTTTGTTGTTGGTGCTGGTAACTCTTACGCTGTAGGAAATACAGGTGGTAATAATACTGCTACAGATACAGTTAACATTTCTGGATCTGATACTGTAAACGTCAGTGTATCTGGATCTGGTACAACAGGTAATGAATTTGGTAACTTTGGTAGTACTAACTTATATGGTTATAATGGTACTGGTGTTCAATACAGAAACATGACTAACTTTTATTGGGGTACTACAACTCATGCTCATGGTTTTAACTTCTCTGGATCTGGTTCTGATACAGTAAACATTTCTGGTTCAGACACAGTAAGTGTTGATACAAGATCACCTTACTATGCTCTTTGTTATATCATGAAAACTTAAATGGATGTACCTGCTATTTATTTACCAACGGTAGAAAAAATAGAAACTATATCTATACCGATACCCACAGGTAACATACCTACTTATGTACCCTTGGTAGTGCCTCCTAGTGATCTTAGAGAACCAGAAGGCACACAACCAGAAACTACAGAAGAAGAAACACCTACTGGTATTAGACAAATTGATATTCCGTTTACGAATTATGAAATGCCTTTACCAGAAAATGAAATACTTATAACGGCTTCTACTACAGCAGTCGTTTCTGTAGCTGCAACCTTAACTGCAACAGCAGCTTTTAAATGGGTTGTTACAGCTATGAAACCAATACTTAAAACAGCATGGAAGAAGACAAAGTTATCAAAGGACAACCCAAAAGTTTCTTAAAAAAAATGAAAGATGTTGCAGAAGATAAAGAACATCAAATAGAATTTTTAGGAACTATAGTTAGACTAGGTGTAGTAGTATGGTCTGGATTTATCATTACTATGAACTATGTAGATATACCTATGGTTAAGAAATCTGGTAACTCTGATATCACTTTCGTAGCCAGCGTTTTTACGGGAGCCCTAGCCACATTTGGTTTGACTACTGGTAAAAATGGAAATAGCAAAACAGTAAATTGCCCTATGGCAAATAAAGACAAACCTAAAACATGAGAAAACTATTTATTGCTATGCTACTGCTACCTGCAGGTGCATATGCGAATGTTGTCACGCCTCAGTTTACTACAGGGTCGATGAACAGTACGACAACTACAACACAAACAATAACCGAGGTCGAGCAGCGTCAAGTTTTTGGTTCTGCTTCAAACACTTGGTCTGGAACCAACGTAACACCTTCAGCTGATATAGCTGGTAGTGGAACAACATTTACAGTTACCAACACCGCAAACCCTTGGACACTAGAAACAACAACCAGAGCAGCTGGTTTAGTAGAGCAGTGGGATACCACAACAAACTATACAATAAACTCTACTACTACATCGCTTTCTGTATTCTCACAATAACACCAATATATGCAGAAGGAGACACAAACAACTCGTCCAACCCTGTGGCAGCAGCAACAGGAAATGTTACCAATCAGGCTGTGCAATTTCAAAATAATGGAGCACCGTCTAGACAACAATATGGTTCTTCCATATCTTGTAACGGATCAACAATGACGTTTAGCCCTTTTTATATGGGTAACGATACCTCACCGTATGACGATGAAGGTTATGTTATATCAGAAAACTGGGGCTTTCAAATAAACTTTTCAGTACCTTTAGACAAGCGTGGTCTTGAACAATGTAGACAGATTGCCAAACGTCAAGAGGAAAAGATGAGATTAGATTATGAGTTAGTTCGTGCTCTTAAATGTGCAGAGCTTCAACAAAAAGGGTTTACGATACGCCCTAGAACTCGTGTTTATGGCATGTGTTCTGACATCGTACCTATACAATCTTTATTAAGAAAATGACTGAACCCACCCGTTTAATTTATGATGACTTTTTAAAACCAGAATATTTTAATATACTTGAAAATTTGTTATGGCATCCTAATATACCTTGGCAATGGCAAAGAGGTCTTGCATATGGCGAAGATATGGCTATGGGAGAGTATGATTGGAGAATGGCTCTTAAATTACATGATGCTTATGATGGTTGGTACGATTTAAATGGGCGTATTGTTACAGATCAAAACAATAATAATTTAGTTGATATAGTAAAATTACCATTAGCGAATATACCAAATTGGGAACATATGCTTAGGTGTAAAATCAACTTTGACCATAAAATGTATGATAACAATAAACCAATTCATTGCGAAACTGGTTGGCATACAGACGTAAGAGTTGGTAACAAAGGTATATATACAGCTATATTATATATGGATACTAATAATGGTTATACAGAATTTAAAGATGGTGCAAGATGTGAGTCTAGAGCAAACAGAATGTTAATTTTTGATGCTAAAGAATTACATCAGGGTGTTACCCAAACAAACACAGAGTTTAGAAAAACAATAAATTACGTATTTACAGCACACTTACTACCTAAAGGAGGAACCAATGTTAGCACTAATTAAACCACTTGTATTAACAGCTTTAAAAAGCCCTAAATTCAAACAGTTTGTAGTTGACTTACTAGAAAAATTAGTTCAATCTACAGACAATGAACTTGATGATAGAGCACTACAAATTGTTAAAAAAGGACTTGATATAGAATGACCCTAACCGCACCTATGGTTATTGATGACCTACTACCACGAGATATGTTTGAGTTTTTTTCTCATACAATAATGACCTGTAATGAATATAATTTATTACCATTTACGGCACATCCAAGCGAAGACACAATGCACGGTGACAAGCTACACGAAACTCAAGCTCAAGCCATAATGTATACACAAATAAATGAATGTCAAGTTGTTAAGTCATATACGTGGCATGATTTAACTCCGTGTATTAATAAATTAAATGAAGCATTAGGTATTAGCAAACTTTATTTGGCAAGAGTTAATGTTACATTTGCTGCTACAAAACAGTACTTAGGTAACTATCATGTTGATATGAAAAACCATTGTAAAGAAAAAGATCTTTTTACATGTTGTTATTACTTAAATGATAATAATGGTCAAACAACTTTTAGAGAAACAGGTCAAAAAGTGTCATCAAAAGCCAATAGAGCGGTAGTATTCCCACACAATATGGAGCATGCACTTCTATGGAATACTGACACTAAATTAAGATACGTCTTAAACTTAAATTATGAAACAGAATAGAGCAGGAGAAGAACAGTTTAACGAATTACATAAATTAGTTACAACTGAACTTATAGACAGAATACGTAGCGGTGAAGCTACTACCGCTGACCTAAAAGCTGCTGCTGACTGGCTATATAAAAACGACATTACAGGTGTGGCATTTGACACATCACCATTGTCACAATTAGCCGACATTATGCCTAGTGTCGATTTTGATACAGTCCAGAAATCGGTAATTAAACATGGCTCCTAGAAAACTACCACGGAAACAATTAAAACGAAGTGCAAGAAACTACAGAGACAACCCAAAATCTAGAGCTAAAAAAAACGCCTACAACAGAAAGCGTAACGCAACACCAGAAGCCATCAAATACAGAGTCGAGCTTAAACGAGCTAGGCGAAAAGCGGGGGCAGAAGGTAAGGGCGGTAAGGATTTTTCACACACTAAATCAGGAAGATTAGTAAGAGAAGATCCCTCTAAAAACAGAGCTAGAAACAGAAGCAAAAAATGACACCAGTACTTCCTAACTATAAACATTACACACAAAACTTAATAGTCATGACATCAGCAGACGCTAAACGGTTATGGAGAAAAGCTATTAAGGAGGCAAACAATTATGAATGTATCTATTGCGGACAAAAACATCATGAATATGATCTTACCATTGACCATGTACATCCCCGAAGTCTGGGAGGTGATACCAATACTTGCAACTGTGTTCCCGCCTGTAGACGATGTAATCAACAAAAAGGAAGTAATAACTGGTTAACGTGGTTTAGGAATAACTTCCCACCAAACCCATTTAGAGAAAACCTAATTTTAAATTGGATTAAATGAACAAATTATTTAACCCTAACAAGTTATTATTACAGGAACTCAAAGACATAGCACAAGCTACACCTAAGCCCTTACGTTGGGCTATGGTGTGGTTTTTATTATGGTTTGAACCTAAGTATGTAGACTACAAAGCTAAGAAAGCTGTAGATGATGCTTTGGAGGAATACCATAAACTATGTGAATTTTGTGAAGACTGGCGTAATGAACCTAGTGTTAAGGTTATACCTTCTGATGTGAAGGGTTTACAAGACATGAGTATTAACATTAATTATGAGCGAAACACCGATGCCGAATGTGACATCTGAAGATGACGCAGTTTTAAATGGAGTTGATGAATTTTTAATAGAAAAAGAAAGTTTTAAACCCGAAGCTTACCGTGTTCAATTACCAAATGGAAATTTTAGTGATTGGACTTATGGTTATGGTTTTGAGTTTAAAGGTGATGAACAGACTAGAGTTCAAGAAGGTGACACTATTACTAAAGAAGAAGCTAGGCCATTATTAAGGCAAAAAACACAGAGAATACACGAATTTTTTAAAAAATACCCCGCATATGACCAAATGACACCTGCACAAAAAGTAGGAGTTATTTCATTTGGATTTAATAATGGTATAAATGTGTTTGATGATCCAGATAACCCTAATCTTCGTGGTGCATTAGACAGTGGTAATTTAGATAACATTCAATATTGGATGCGTCAGTTTATGAGAGACAGTAGAGGACAAATAGTTCCAGGATTAGTTAATAGACGTAATGATGAGGTGAGACTAATGAATGACCCTACGTATTTAACTAACCCATTTGATGACGGACGTAACCCTTCAGCAGAATCTGAGACTACTGGCCCATGAATATAGAAGACAAATTAAAAGAAGATTTTAGGTACTTTTTAACTGCTGTGTGGACACACCTTAGCTTACCAGCTCCTACAAGAGCACAGTTATGTATAGCGGAGTATCTCCAGCATGGCCCAAAAAGACTACAAATCCAAGCCTTTCGTGGTGTCGGTAAATCTTGGATTACTGCTGCTTTCGTTCTTTGGACGTTATTTAACGACCCTAATAAAAAGATCATGGTTGTATCGGCATCTAAAGATAGAGCTGACAGTTTCTCCATCTTCTGCCAACGACTAATACTAGAAGTGCCTTGGATGGCACAGCTAAAACCTAAGAACGATGACCAAAGATGGTCTCGTATATCATTTGACGTAGGGCCAGCAGCCCCGCATCAAGCCCCCTCAGTTAAGTCTGTAGGTATTACAGGACAGTTAACTGGATCGAGGGCAGATCTAATGGTACTCGATGATGTAGAAGTACCAAATAATAGTATGACGGAGCTACAACGTGAAAAACTTTTACAGCTTGTTACTGAATGTGAGTCTATTCTTACTCCTAAACGTGACTCTCGTATTATGTTTCTCGGCACTCCTCAGACGACATTCACTGTATATAACAAGTTAAGGGAGCGTAGCTACAGACCATTTGTATGGCCAGCTAGATACCCCCGCAAAACTGCTATGTATGACGGTTTACTTGCACCTCAGTTGCAAGAAGACTTAGACAATAAAAACTTAGCATGGGAACCTACAGATACACGATTTAAAGAAGGTGATTTACTCGAAAGAGAGGCATCTATGGGTCGTAGTAACTTTATGCTACAGTTTATGCTAGATACTACTCTATCTGACGCTGAGAAGTTTCCCTTAAAGTTTGCAGACCTAATAATTAACCCTGTTAACCCAACACATGCACCCGAAAACATAATATGGTGTTCTAATCCAGAAAACATGTGTAAAGACTTGCCATGTGCAGGACTCCCAGGAGACTATTATTATAAGCCAATGCAGATACAGGGAGAGTGGAAAGAATATAGTGAGACTATTTGTAGCGTAGACCCCTCTGGAAGGGGCTCAGACGAGACTGTAGCATGCTTCTTATCTCAGTTGAATGGATTTATATACCTACACGAAGTATACGCCACTAGAGACGGTTATAGCGACAAGACATTATTAGACATATTACAGAGGTGTAGAAAGTATGGTGCGGGTACGTTGCTCATCGAGAGTAACTTTGGCGATGGTATTGTATCAGAGCTATTTAGAAAACACTGTCAAACGACAAAAACAAACATTAACATAGAGGAGACTAGAGCAAATGTCAGGAAGGAAGATCGGATTATTAGTTCTCTTGAACCTGTCTTTAATCAGCATAGGCTTATTGTGGATCCTGCCGTCATTAACTGGGATTATAAAAGTAATGAGAATGAGGCGACTGAAAATAGATTCCAATATATGCTTGCTTACCAAATCAGCCGAATGTGCCGAGAAAAAGGAGCTGTACGACATGATGACAGGATCGACTCCCTCGCCCAAGGCGTTAAATGGTTTACAGATGCCTTAGCACTGTCAGCCGAGGAGTCCATAAAAGACAGAAGACAACAAGAGTGGATAGACCACTTAGAAGCTTGGATGGATGATCCTGTAGCAGAGGCTAATCATATGGTGATGGGAATGGATTTAGAACAGAGGAGAGAAGCTAGAGGATCGACTAAAAGCCACACCCACACTTGGATTTAGAGTAACCCCACCATAATACACGGGGAAGTGGTGCTCCTCGTGGGTGGAAACAGCGGTCAAGAGGGTGAGTGGAATAAAAACCTCCACCCTCTTCTAACACGAGATTACTTTCGTGGTACTATTAACCATACTCTACCACCACTTTAGTACACTTCGTACTGCACGACCATGAAAAAACTACTTATTATTCTCCTTGTACTGCGTGTTGCTGCTCCTGTCAGCTTGGCGGGGTATATGTGGATGAGGAATAGAGGCAAGGATGTCTCTTCAAATTTTGACAAAATTGTTTGTGGGGATATATACGTCCCCAAAGTTAGTGTGACCCCCGTTACACCAGATTGTATCATTTTATACACTAGGTATAAATACTTATTGACAGCAAGAACTTTTTATGGTACTCGCGGGGACTAGTACATTTGTACTACCACTATCGCCAGGTATAAATACCTATTGACAAATCCCGCGTTATGTGGTAGGAACTGCACTAGGTATATTTACCTACTCGCGGGGATGACTAGGTATAAATACCTACTTGCGGGCATCTGTTTGCTCTCTGGTCGCTATATCTGGGTTTGGTAACATATCATTGCACTAACTGTGGATTATGTTATATTATAAGTATAAATACTTTATATTAGTTTTGCTTATGGTTTGATTGAGTATAAATACCTATAAGATTATATATAAGTTATGCTTATTTATGCTTGCTATAGCATAAGGGCAGCTGATGTATATTTTGATACAGTACATGTGTACTATTGTTACTTTTTGTAACATTGTATCATTTGATACAGTACATATGTACTACTTCAAAAGCTTTAGGATGGCCGCCACCATCGTCCGTGGCTTGAGCTGCCTTGAATTAATCTTATAAGTAAATGTCTTGATTTTAAAACAATACTTGACATACTCACAAAAATACATTATAGTATAAATAGTTAAGCAAATCACAACTTTTTTCAACTTAACTAAATATTACTAAATGTAACAAACAACTTGACAAGTCAAAACATATCATTTATAATAAAGGTATGAATTGAGGAATCAAACAAACACAAACAAAATCAAACATTGGGATCTATCCTTATAAGATAGAAACAGCTCAAACCAGATTAGTTAAACGGACAATACTCCTGAGTATAGTACAAGTGTACTCCAGGGCTACGTCACTGGCGACTGGAAGCGTTACCTAATGCACTGTCAACCTTAAGGGGTTAGGTGTAATCAGGGACAATGTGGGAATATCAAGAGTTACACGCACATTAATTATTAGTGCTGTTGTTACTATATCGGCCAACCGATCTCTTAACTAGGAATAGTTCAAGATGTGTATCTAATAACAGTACTTTCATGCGGTAGGCTAGTGCCACTATCCCTCTGACCGATTACTAACGTTTTAGAAGTTGAGTATTATTACTCATTTACTTCCCTATCCCTTACCAGTACAATAAGCATATAGCGTAGGTGCAATTCCTACACACCGCTTCGG